>ERZ890604.643-NODE-643-length-11496-cov-5.523381_pt1 | contig 11496 bp, 3 predicted proteins | sample MGYA00521097_ERZ890604 | MGnify/ENA primary metagenome ERZ890604 (study PRJEB32303, sample SAMEA104408625) | aquatic metagenome | biome: Brackish water; feature: Chemocline; material: water | place: Baltic Sea | collected 2014-10-26T21:54:00 | depth 120 m ... | reverse complement strand
TCATTGTTTTCTTCTGATATATCTTCTCCAGGGTATATACAGTCAGTCGCTTCTTCTAGGAAAAAGACTAAGGAAGACCTGCGCGTTGATTCTTTAATACCCGGTGATATATTAGAAAACGCTAGTGGTATGGAAGCTTTGCTAAAAGCATATTACACAATGATGAACCTGGAAGAATTCATTTACCAGGAGAATAGTGATTTTACTGATACTATACTAGACGGCAAAGCAGTATTTAGAATATCTGATCCAGAATCCAAGAATAATAAATTCTTCACTGATGAGTCTGGCGCAGAATCTACGCTTATTATTACAGATCTTGACGGAACTCTAATTAATATTCCATTAACTGATGTTAATGTTGCAATCACTAATGGTAATGAATTACCGGGCAGCCTTGCGTTAAGTACCTCTGAAATCGGTAAGACCTTTAGTGTTAGTGGGTTAAGTGCATATAATAGTAGATCTTCTAAATTAAATACTATAGTCAAATATTGGGCTGGTCCAGGACCTTCCTATGCATTAAATACAATTGAAGAAGCAATGGATATTGATTCTAATTCTTCTAATTATTTAGAGTTAATGCAAAAAGAAATAGCAGCAGTTATACCAAGAAGTCTTACTGTAAATAAAAGAAACCTTTATAAAAACATCATTGACTTTTATAAGGTTAGAGGATCAACAGATTCGATTGAGATATTCTTTAGGCTATTATTTAACGACTCTGTTGAGGTTGAATATCCATATGAATCAACATTGATACCATCATCAGGTAACTGGGAAGTAAACCCGGCTCTTCCTAAGGGTGGACAATATCTAGATAATAAGGGTTTCCTATCATATAATATTAAGATTCAAGATTCTCTTAGATATCAAAAATTCTCTTACTTAATTAGAACTGGTAAAAACCTTAGTGCTTGGGAAAATGTTTTCGATAGATTAGTTCACCCAGCCGGCTTTATATACTTTGGCGAAATTCTTATTTTACTAGAACTAACGAAAGATATTGTAACGGATGTTAATATTGATGGTAGAAGTAAAGTTTATTCGGCAATGTCTGATATACAGCCAGGCGTTATAGGTTTAGAGGATTACATGTTACTAGTTGAGGCCTTTGCTTCTACTTTCTTACCTACGACTTATGCAAAGATTCATAGATCAGCTCGTCTCTCTTTAACTCTTAATGCAGCCGGTGCTATTATTGATGCAGAGGTTGTTGACGGCGGCTGGGGATATTCTAGTCCTCCTTCTATTACCATATCAGGTCAGCCAAAAACTGGATTTTCAATTACTCCTGGAAGTTTAACTGCGGTATTGGACTCTAATGGGTCAATTGAATCCGTAACAATCGTTGTTGCTGGATCAAATTACCAGTTTGCATTCGCGTCAGCTGCGGCTAACCCGCTATCCGGAAAGCTTCAAGGAATGGAAGTTGTAGGTAGAGCAGATAAAACATACAAAATAGCTCCTTCAATTGTATTCCCAGAGCCAACAGCCACTGACTATGCTGGACTTCCTTTATCCTCTAATCAAATTGCTATAGCCAACTATACTTTGGACGTGGAGGGAGAAATTACAGGGATAAATATAGTAAACGCAGGAAGCGGATATACGGGTGATCCTAGAATACGGATTGCTAGTTCAGCTAATAACGAGATCAGAGCCAGAGATATTCATCCTAAGATTATATTGTATTGCAACCATATCGAAGGAATGGCTAGATCTATTGTTAGTAATAATTATTATAATAATAAAACACAAAACTTTTACACTAGTGCTAAGCTGTATGACTTCAATCAAACTATTGAGTATTTCGGGGACAGAGAAATACAATCTACTGATTTAGGTGATATAAATAAATATAACATGAATAGCTTTATTCACCCAGAATAAAAATTAGGAAACGACAAAATGACAGCCATCGTAACAAACCAATTTAGAATTCTTAATGCCGAGAATTTCAAAGCAGACGTAGAAGATGCGGCAACAAGCGTATATGTTGGCATTGGCAAATCTGACGTCTGGTCTTATACCACATCTGATACTACGGATACTACTCCGTTTGTACCACATGACACAATCAATGATATTGGAGAAGCTCATCAAAATCTAATCGGACTTAAATTGATTGGTTCGAGTGATATATCACATGTTATTCCTAGATATACATGGACATCTAATAATAGCTATTATGCTTGGGACTCTAACGACGAGACCATTTATGATAAAGCTTTTTATGTAATTACTTCTGAGTTTAAGGTTTATAAGTGTATAAAAGCTGGTGGTAGTGTATCACTTATACAACCAACCCAAACCCTTACTTCTCCTACAGAAGAGTCTGACGGTTATATCTGGAAGTATATGTACACACTTTCAGTAGCAGATGCAGAAAAATTCTTAACGATATCGTATCTCCCTGTTAAGACTGTTTCTCTGGCTTATGCAAATGACGCCGCTGCCGAGGCCGCTTTATCTGAAGCAGATTATGCTCAATATCTTAACCAAAAAGCATCAAGAGATTCTGCAACAGCTGCAGGTATTGAAAGAATCGTAGTTACAGTAGGAGGTACTGGATATACTAGTAAACCAACCGTAACTATTTCGGGTGATGGTACAGGTGCAGATGTTGTAGCCGCAGGAGTTACTATTTCGGGTGGAGCAGTTACTGCTATTACACTTAATGCTAAAGGAACAAATTACACGATCGCAGATATTACTTTTTCTGGAGGTGGTGGATCAGATGCAGCAGCAAGAGCTGTTATTTCGCCGGTAAATGGACATGGAATAGACCCTACAAAGGAATTAGGCGCATTCTTTGTTGGAGTAAATACTCAGTTAGATGGAACTGAACTTGGGGATCTTACTGTTGGAAATGATTTTAGGCAAATAACTTTAATTAAAAACCCATATAACTATGGTAGTACTACTATTTCTACTGCATCAACTTTGAAGGCTCTTCAATACCTAGATTTTACAGCTGGTGTTACAGTATCAGATTACCAGGTTGATGAATTAATTGTGGGTTCAACATCCGGAGCACAAGGTTTTGTAACTGAGATAGATACAGGTACAGGTTATATATATTTTCACCAAAATAGCAAAACTGGATATAAAAGTTTTTCATCAGGAGAAACCATAGTAGGTCAAACCACTAGTACATCAGGTAGTATAGAAGTTAGTGGTTTTCTAGGCAATCCAGAAATGCAAAAGGGTAGTGGTGCAGTTCTATTTCTAGAAAATAGAGATCCTATCAACCGTACTACTACACAAATTGAAGATATTAAGATCATTATTGAATTCTAATAAAGAGAGAAAGTATGAGCACTACAAGAATCAGGACATTCAGCCAAAGCCCGTACTGGGACGATTTTGACGAAACTAAAAATTATCATCGGATCTTGTTTCGACCAGGTTATGCTGTTCAAGCTAGAGAGCTCACTCAAATGCAAACAGCATTGCAAGCTCAAATTGATAGGCATGGTCAATATTCTTTTAAAGACGGATCTCGTGTAGTTAACGGTGAGGTGTCTCTGGATATTGGATATGAATACATCAAATTAGAGTCTTCTTTCCAAAATAATTCTATAGACTATAATGCAGATAATTATCTGGGTGAATTCATAGGAAAAACTGTTACTGGTACTAGTAATTCTGGCAATCAGGTGAGTGCTATTGTTATTGGATATTCCGAATATACCGATGCAAATAATCCTAATACTATTTACGTTAAATATCAGGACAGCGGCGGAACAGATAAATCAGTAGAAAGATTTACTGCAGGCGAAGTTATAGTATCAGATGGAGAGCCAGTAAGATATGGCATGGTCGGAGGCGGAAATAATGTTGATGGTGCTAACACTTCTTCTACTATTAATAGCCCTATCGGAGTAGGCTCTGCTATTAATGTTAGAGAAGGCGTATACTTTATCTCAGGATGTTTTGTATATATCCCAGCAGAAACTCTCATTTTAGATAAGTATTCAAATACTCCTTCTTATATTGTTGGATTTAAAGTTGTAGATGATGTTGTTATAGATTCCGGAACAGATACTAGTCTAGTAGATAACGCTCAAGGAGTTCCTAATACTTCTGCACCAGGCGCTAACAGATACCAAATTTCAACCACGTTGATCAAAGAAAATATTTCTTTAGCATCAAGAACAGTAGATAGTTATATTCCTCTATTGACCGTAACTAATGGAATCACAACCGTTGATAAAACTGATAAGTTAGATGACACAGAGCTTACTACTAGATTAGCCCGAAGAACTAGAGAAGAATCCGGTGATTACTCTTTAAACCCATTTGAAATAGAAATTGTAGAGCATTTGAATGATACCACTAACTTTGGTAAATATTTAGTAGGGGAAGGCGGTGATGCTGATAAACTTTCATTGGGTATTGAGCCTGGTGTGGCTTATGTTCAGGGATTTAGAAATGAAAATATCAGCACAAAATATATTAGCATTAATAAGCCTAGAGGACTAGACGCTACTGCCTATGCTAATAGTGCTACTACTCAAATTAGAGTAGGAAATTACGTTAAGCTTAGTAAAACAGGATTAAAAGGTGCACCTGACCTATCGGCATTTGCTACTCTAGAATTAAGAAATTCAGGCAATGCTCAGATAGGAACAGCTCGTGCACGAGGTATTGAGACTTATTCAGATCATGTCAGATTATACCTATTTGATATCACAATGAATACAAACCAGTCTTTTAATACTACTCCTGGTTATCTTGGTGTTGCTAAGGTTTATCAAGCAGGATCACCCCAAGCATTTGTAGGAGATCTTTCAGTAGTCGGAAGCAGATTTGATACTGGTCAAAATGGTGTAGTATTTAAGCTTCCTTATAATGCTATTAAAACATTAACTAACCCCGTATTGGATAACATTTATAAAGTTAGACAAGTATTTACTGCCTCTACTTCTGCTGGAACATTCTCTATCTCTGTAGGAGCTGGTCAAGGTACTTTTTCAGATGTTACGGATATTATTATCTCGGCTGGCACTACAGATTCTATAACTACGGGCATCACAGCTAATATTACTAGTGGAGGCAATGGATCTACTTCACTAGTATTTAATTCTACTGCTTTAGGAATAGCTGATTCCACTACAGTAAAAGTTATTGCAACGGTACAAAAAACATTACAACAAAAAGCCAAAACTAGACAATCAAATATAACAGTAAATGTTAACGTCACAAATGGTAATACTATATCATACGATCTTGATAAATCAGATATTATTAGAATTGTTGATATCGTTGATGCTTCTGGTATTAATGTTAAAGACAGATTTACTCTTGATAACGGACAAAGAGATAACTTTTATGATGAAGGCAAAATATTAAAAATCGGAGGAACTGCGCCGCTCGCGCTCGGAGCTATGGTGGTTACACTAGACCATTACAGCCATGGTTCAGGCGATTATTTTACAGTGGATTCATATCCTACTTCGGATTATTCTACAATAGGATCTTTTGCGAGTGTTCAAGGTTCTGTAGAGCTAAGAGATTGCATAGACTTTAGACCAGTTAAAGCTTCATCTGGCTCTATTACACTTGGATCAGAATTTAGTTCAGGCGTAGGTTCTTCTTTATCGGCTCCTCCTAAACCAGGACATGCGCTTTTAACTGATGTTACATACTATCTTCCAAGAATAGATAAGCTTTACCTTACGCGAGATGGTGAATTTGGTATATCAGAAGGAGTACCTAGTGATAGACCTAGTGCTCCAGAAGATAGACAAGACTCTATGACATTATATCGATTAGAGCTACCACCATATGTATTTAGTCCTTCTGACGTAAAGCCTATAATTATTGACAATAAACGATATACAATGAGAGACATTGGTAATATTGATAAGCGGGTTAAAAACCTAGAATATTATACATCTCTTTCTTTATTGGAGCAAAGTGCTGCAGACACTCATATGGTTGATGGGTCTGGTTTTAGTAGATTCAAGAATGGATTTTTGGTAGATTCTTTTAAAGGACATAATGTCGGAGATGTTATGAGCTCAGATTATAAATGTTCAATCGATAAAAGGAAAGGAATACTTCGACCTAAATTCGATGAAAGAAACGTTAATCTAGTTAGACTATCTAGTGATTCAGGAACTGCAGTTAAGAATGATTCTGTTGTCACTATGCCGTTTTCTGAGGCTACACATATTAATCAGCCTTACTCAAGCTTTTTTATTAATGTTAATCCATATAATATATTTTCATGGGGCGGCAGTGTTAAATTATCTCCGGATTCGGACGAATGGAAAGAGGTTGATGTTCGCCCTAATGTTAACATAGATGACGATGGTATGTATGACCAGATGATAGCTTCAGCAGAGGAAGAAGGAATACTGGGTACAGTCTGGAGCGAGTGGGAAACTAACTGGACAGGAGTATCTCAATCTTCTACAGCAGGAGAATGGGTTCGCAACCGTTTTTCAGAAGACATATGGGGAATAGGAGCTAACTCATTCACCAGAGCAGGTCGAACGGTGACTACTACTACTACTACTACGGGAACACAATCTCGTACTGGATTAGTAACTGACGTTGTCACAGACACAGTAAAGAAAAATATGGGCTCTAAAGTTGTTGAAGTTAACTTTGTTCCCTTTATGCGATCTAGAAAAATATACTTTAGAGCAGAGTTACTTAAGCCTAATACAAAGCTTTACGCTTTCTTTAACGATATTAACGTTACATCATATTGCAATCAAGAATCATTCCAGATTTGGTCCGATACTAGTAATATTGAAGAGTATCCTGATGTAACAAGCCACCCATCTGGCGGTGGTACTTTAGTAACAAACTCTTTCGGAGAAGTAAGTGGGTCCTTTGTTATACCTAGGAATTCTTCTGTTAAGTTTAAAACTGGTATTAAGGAATTTAAGTTATCGGACTCATCAACAAACAATACTAGCTTAGAAGTTACATATGCATCTACTCAATTCTCTGCTGCAGGCGTTATAGAATCAGTTCAATCAACAATAATTTCAACAAAGGTAGCTAGATTTGTTACTTCTGAGGTTTCTGAATTTAACAATATATCAGAGACTAGTACTCGATCGACTGTGGTATGGGAAGACCCTTTAGCTGAGACTATTCTTATTACTACTCCTGGCGGCATATTTGCTACCTCATGTGATATATTCTTTAGATCAAAGGCAGTTAAAACTAATGTACCAGTTAGTGTTTCTATCAGAACAGTAGAAAACGGAGTACCAACTCAAAAATTAGTTCCTGGTACCGAAGTAAATTTAAAGCCATCATCAGTTAATACTTCTGCCGATGCTAGTACTTCAACTAGGTTTACCTTCGAGTATCCAGTGTATCTTCAACAAGACCAAGAATATGCTATTGTTATTAAATCTAATTGTGATGAATACGAAGTGTATGTTGCTGAGATGGGTGGATATGATTTAACTAATGCTAGTTATAGAATTACTAAGCAACCATTTGGAGGATCATTTTTTACTTCTCAAAATGCATCAACATGGACGCCTGAACAATCTAAAGACCTTAAGTTTAATCTGAATAGAGCTCGGTTTACTATTGCATCTCCATCAGAAATTACTTTAGTCAATGACGTTCTTCCTCTTAAGAAATTAAAGAATAGCCCATTCTCTACTGTAAATGCAAGTTCGAATATTAGAGTAGCTCATAAAAATCATGGTATGTATCTTAATGGATCAAAGGTTACTATATCAGGTGCAGTAGCTACAAATGGGATTTCTGCTGCTCAAATAAATAGTACACATGATATATCTTCGATTGAGCATGATTCATATGTTATATCAACGGCTGGTGCCGCTACTTCTACTGGTTCAGGCGGGGGTTCAGTAATATATGCTACTAATAATAGACATTATGATACTCTCTATGCAATTCTTTCTAATTTGCAGGTACCTGGTACTTCCATTAGATTTTATGCCACAACATATAGTCAGCAATCAGTTGATGGATTAGAAGCAGCTTATCAGCTCCAGAATGAATTTGAAATCTTACCTAATGCTACTGTAGAATTTGGATCACCCAAGGTTATCGGATCTGCAGCAGTAGAATCTGGAAATATTGGTGGTGCTAAATCGTTTAAAATTAGGGCTGTCCTAACTTCAACCTCGGACAAGTTATCGCCTGTTATTGATATGGATAGATTATCTTTGATTACTATTCAAAATATCATAGGTGATGCCGGAAACAATACTGGTTCTTATTCAAATTATGTGGCTGAAACATCATCTACTGGAGGATCTGAGCTTGCTAAGTATATTACTAGAAGAGTAGATCTAGCAGAAGAGGCTGACGTGATCGATGTATATATTGCTGCTAATAGACCAAGTGGATCTAATATCGATCTCTATTATAAAACAGTAGGTGGTGGATCTGATACCGATTTTAATTCGGTTGATTGGATACTTGCACCGCCAACTGAGTCAGTTGTGATTAACGATGCTGGAAGTTTTGAAGAGGTTAAATACAGTATAGATCCACCAGCAACTTTTGGTTCTATGGCGTTTAAAATTGTTTTAAGATCTATAAATAGTTCTGCAGTACCTAGTGTAAGAGATTTTAGAGCTATAGCAGCTACATAATAGAGGATAGTATTTTGGCCAGAAAGAAAAAAGAAGAAATTGCAATAGTTGAGGACAATCCTGGTCTTATTAGGGATACTACCTCTAACGCTATTATAAATACTAATAACGATGCGTTCTCTCAAAGAAGGGCTCAGCTAGCTTATATACAGTTGAAGGGCGAAGTCGATGAGCAACAAAGATCAGATATTGATGCGCTGAAAAAAGATGTGCAAGATATTAAAAACCTTTTAAAAGAATTAGTGAGTAAATAATGGCCGCCAATAAAGAAACGAGAGTAATAAAATCAAATACACTAGAAGAATGGAGAAAACTTTCTAATAAAGTATCTCTGCACTTAGGTGATACTGATCAATTAAACAATAGTCTATCTGATAAGACCTATAACTTCGTTAATCCCTCTTCGGGAACAACTATATTTACGAATGTAGATAATGATTCTAAGCTGATTAGATTCGAGGTAGGTCCAGAAGCTACACTAGATAATACTTCAGGTGTTATTATTTTAGTTGGTAGTCCAACAGTTCCCGCATCTTTTGTTTCGGGCGTTAGCTTATTCCAGGGGGCATCATCTTCTCCTAGTTTTTCTGGAACCATCGTTTCAGTATCAAACAAAAAGATTCTTTTAAAGAATTCTTCTGGTGTATTTTCATCAACTGCTAATATTAATGTAGCTGCAGATTCAATAGCTGCAGCTAACGTAACTAGGATTATCATAGAATCTTATCCAGTTGGTGTTGTAAGAGTCTATAAGAATTCCATTGAAATTGCTCAAAGTCTTTTGGATGTAAATGGATTTCACGTATCTAATCATGTCGGTTCAGTTACATTAACTAGCTCACCATCTATTAGTTCTTTTACTGAAGGCTCAACAGTATATCATGGTACTACACAGACAACTCAATCTGGTGTAGAATCTAATGCTGGGTTTTGGGGAACTGTGTTAGAATGTACTTCTACTTCTCTTAAGTTAAAAACAATAACCGGTACATTTTCATCTGGATCTATTGTAAGACTATTAGGAAGTTCTGATACTATACCAGCTGCAAACCATGGTGCTATAACTCTTCATGATAATAGTTACGGTCACACGATCGAGCTAAATTCTCCAACAAATGGCACTGATGATATTCAAATATTTTCAATGGATATTGTTGCAGCTCTTAATGAAATCCAAGATGATGTCGGTATTACAGAAAACCTAACAACTGCTGCTAGTAATCTTGTTGTTGCTATTAATGAGCATGATGCAGAATTAGGTACAATCACTTCAGCCGCTATGGGTACTGTAGCCAGCACAGTAAGTACTGCAATCAAAGAACACGAAGACCAAATTGGTAATGAAAGCATTGCTTCAATTGATTCTGGTGCAAATACAATTACTGGTGCTCTTAATCAGCTACACACCGAAGTCGGTAGTTTATCTCTATCCTCTGGACTAGGCACTGATCTTACTACTGCGGTTAATAATCTAAATGCAGATCTTGTTACTGCCGGTTCACTTACACCTCTTAATACTACAGCAAAATATGTAGTAGGTGCTATTAACGAGCATGAAAGCGACATTGGTAATATGGCACTAACAGGTTTAGCTGCTACTAATATTTCAGCCGCTCTAAGAGAAATCCGAGTTGATACTGGTGATCTTGGAGCCTCAGGAACTAACCTACTTACGACAGCAACAGATTTAACACTAGGTATTAATGAATTACATACTGAACTGTATACCTCTGGTGCTAGCTTTACCGGATTAAGTTCTGTTAATTTCCAAGATGCAGTCGAGGAATTAAGAGTAGAGCTTGGGAATCATACTTCATTAGGGACAAATACAACCACTTCAGCAGTTCTAGCAATTAACGAATTAGAAGGAGTTATTAGAGGCGCTAATGTTAATTATACTTTAAATACAACATCTGCCAACTTACGAGATGCAATTAACGAATTAGAATCTGACTTATTCAATGCAGAAGGAGCTAGTAAAAGAACTCTTTCATCACTACAAACATCAGACAAGACTTCAATTGTTGATTCTGTTAATGAACTACATACTAACCTCTATACTTCTGGCGTTTCGTTTACTGGTCTAATAGCAGATGACTTTAAAGGTGCTATTAATGAGTTAAGAGTTGATACAGGTGATGTTACTGCAGCCAATATGGGTACTACTGCATCTAATCTAACAGGGGCTGTATCTGAATTAGAAGTTGAGATTGATGCATTAAATACCTTTACTGATATTGGTACTGTATTAAATACTGCTGCTAGTACACTAGCTGATGCTATTAACGAACACGAAACCCAAATTGGTAACAATATTTTAACTGGTTTAGTTGCTACCAATATTTCAGCAGGTATAAGAGAATTAAGAGTTGATACCGGTGATGTTACTGCAGCCAATATGGGTACTATTGCAACTAATTTAACAGGAGCAATTAGTGAGCATGAGACTCAGATTAATACTCTGAATGCTAGAGTTGAACCAAGTCAAGCTTTCCATACTGACTATGTTTCTACAACAGTCATGGACGGCCTTAATGAGTTGATGACTGACATTGGTGATGTTACTGCAGCCAATATGGGTACCACTGCATCCAATCTAACTGATGCTGTATCTGAATTAGAAGTTGAAATTGATTCTCTAAATACCTTTACTGACATTGGTACTACATTAACTACTACTGCTGTTACACTAGCTGATGCTATTAACGAGCATGAAACTGATATTGGTAATATGACCTTTACAGGTTTAGATGCTCTTAATATCTCTGCTGCACTTCGTGAATTAAGGACTGATGCCGGCGATGTTAGTGCAGCCAATATGGGTACTACTGCTACCAACTTAACTGATGCAGTGTCTGAATTAGAAGTTGAGATTGATACTCTGAAT
>ERZ890604.641-NODE-641-length-11508-cov-5.151489_pt1 | contig 11508 bp, 8 predicted proteins | sample MGYA00521097_ERZ890604 | MGnify/ENA primary metagenome ERZ890604 (study PRJEB32303, sample SAMEA104408625) | aquatic metagenome | biome: Brackish water; feature: Chemocline; material: water | place: Baltic Sea | collected 2014-10-26T21:54:00 | depth 120 m ... | reverse complement strand
TTTCAGTAGTGGGAGCGAGTTCTTTGTCGAATCTTCAGGTGAAATCCAGTGTGTTTAAAATTGATCAGGAGACTATTGAAAAACGTGGATTCAGGAATCTGGAGCAATCCCTTCTTAGCGAAAGTTCAGTCGTTATCCAAAGAAATTGGGAAGGCAGAGAGACTGTGAGCATACGCGGATCAAATTCTAATGAAGTGGGCGTGTTCGTAGACGGCGTACTTATGAATGCTCCCTTTAATGGAATCGCTGATTTATCCGGGATCAATCTGTATGACATAAGTGATCTGGAAGTGGTGAAAGGTGGGGGATCTAACTTATTTGGAATGGGATTTTTCGGTGGGATCATCAACATGAAAACCAAATTTCCGGATCGGAATGGATTTAGCGCCAGATATGGAGGAAGTACTGTTTTCTCTAACGATCGTGATCAATTCCAACATTTTAATATTGTCCTGAAGCGTATAGCTTTTACTTTTCGAAATATGTTCAGAACTCAACCGCTTACACCGAATAATTTGTACACAAACCATTATCGAACCGCAGGTATCACAACCACTCTGCCAACTGGGAAATTGAATTTGAAATGGTTTGATCAAACCTATCGTGTGGACTCCCAGTATTCAAATCCATTTGTCGTGGACAGCACCACACACATTTCACTGCAATATCTGGGTGATATTCCATATTTAGGGAATGACTGGCAAACACAATTGACAATGCGTAGTGACCGGAGCAGTGATAACTACTGGGAAGTGGCAGGTATGAACCAACTCACAAAAGACCGCACTCAACATTGGACTATTATGAAGGGGTTTGACAAGGGAGGATTCTCAACTATATTTCTTGCCGAGAAGGACAATAAATATTTTAAAGGAACATCTGAGTTCGATATTGATGATGTTTACCACAGGGAAACCAGTATGGATATCGATCAGTTCAATTCTGCGTTTGCTTTCACAGTAAAGTTCATCACTGGAGATCTGGCAAACCTCATTGATCAGGTAACGATTGAAGCGGGGTTGCGATACGAGGATAGCGATATTGAACTTTTTAAAACAGACGACCATCAAATTAGTGGAGGGTATTCAAATAGTCGCATTGATACCACCTTAAAATCCATGACACGAACACTAACTTCTCGAAAAATTGGTATGAATATGGAAGGCAGGCAATCCAGACTTTCATACAATCTGTTTACAAATATGGGTAAAGATATGCGATCGCCATTGTTGGAAGACATTTATAATATCGAGGCTACTCCCATAGTTGCTTATCAGGGTAATACGCTCATACCCGAAATCTTGACAAATTTTGAACTGGGATATCAGTTTATTTGGTACCGGGATGATGCTTTGGGATCGGAGATTTCCTTTTCAGGGAATATTTTTAATAACCAGTTCTTAAATAAAACATACTACGAATATGTAGTTGCATCCCCACCGATCCCTGTGCAAACAGATGAAGCCAAAATCAATGGCCATAATGTGAGGATTTCCTGGGGGATATTTGATAAATTTCTAGAAGTATCCTACGATGAAACCCGATTGGACATCAATGATACAAGAAGCTTTCCTGCAAAACCCAGTTATAGACAAACTGCTGATCTTGCTCTCAATTGGAAAATATTCTCTCTGAATTACCAACACTTTGTGGAGGGAGAACAATATCTTCCCGGCACTACACTCAATTATCTGACCAGAAGAGAAAACGCTCATTTATCTGCAGGAGCAAAAATGATGTTCTCCGATTTGAAGATTACGCTTACCTATCGATTAGAAAATCTGATGAGTAAAAAAGGAGAATTAGCGGATGATTTCATGTTGTACCTTCCTGCAAATTACTTTTTAGGGTACAATGAGTATGTTTCGCTACAAGTTACTTATCCTGCAAGGTGATCTGAATTTTTCTCTAAAAGGTATCGACTCCCCTTCCAGTAATAGATTGCCAAACCTCCCTGGTAAATCGCCGTGATAACAATGACGGTGACATACGTAATTTGCAAAGCTTGAGACACTAACTCAAAGACAGCCAACTCAGAGCCGGTGAGAGTTACTAGCTGAAGAAGTATGTCTTCCGAAACGGCCGCCTTCACGGATTCGGGAGAAATGGATAATAACTGATATGCCGAATACACCCAGATCGTGATCAGAAGCAATAATTGACTTCCAGGTAAAATAAATGCAGATCGTTCATCAGATTCCAATAATTTTGACCTGCCCATCAATTCAAGAACGCCACATGATGTAACCAATATGCCAATGAGGATTCCAGATACGCTGCCGGATAGCAATGAAAATAACGTAATTAATCCTGCGAAAATAGCAATACTCCAACCATTCATCTTCGAAATGGAAAATATTCGCTTAAATTTTTCTGATGTGGCCATAGTGTACTATTCCTTTAGTTAGAGGAAAATGAAGGAGGAATTTATCTGATGATCAAAAATCGTCTCTGGATTTATGACTCACATGGTCCACCAGCTCCTCGACGCGCCTACTTTCAATAGCGGCAATAATCTCATCCACTGGATAATTCTGAGCTTTCTTCAAAAAACTGATCAACGTAAATTCATTATCTACATGGCTGAAGACTTCATCCAATTTTGATCTCAACAATTCAGATCGGTTTCCTTGTGAATGATTCTGTTGATCGATTTGAAAGCAGATTCGGTCAATGAATTGTTTTTTCAATTGGGTTGCGAGCTTGGGATTCGAATTTTTCTTTAATAATTTTTCTCTTTTTTGGGCATCTCTGGTCCAGATTGCTACTTCTTCTTTTAGCAAATCGAAATAGTGGAGATTCTCTTTATGCTGCGCGTTTTTGGGTTTATAGTGGAACCGTTTAAAATGTCTATCAATCTCTTTTAATTCATCGAATTTTAGATTCCATAACGCACATTCAGGGGGGCGTAGGACGGTAGTAAATGATAATTTAATATTTTCATCATTCAGATATTTTACAATATCGGGAATTTCCTTCCAGTTTTGTCGCATGGGACAGATTACAACTGTCATCTGCAAATCCTTCCGACGACTGTAGTCTAAAAAGTAGGAAAAATTACGCCTCACAGTTTTGAAATCTGAGTTGACCCGAATTTTGTTATATGTCTCCTCAACAAACGAGTCGATGGATAAACTGATAAGAAATCTGCCACGTTCAATTATTGCTTTTACCCGGTCGGTCAAAATTGTACCATTTGATTGGACAAAAATGAGAGTTTCTGGATGAATTTGGATAATTTTTTCCCAAAGATAAAAGTGGAGAGGTATTACAAATGGTTCTCCACCGTAAAAGCGAGTCTCATGTAGATAAGGTATAAATTCCTCCAACTGTGTAACAAAGGTTTCATCATAGCACATTGGAGGATTGGAAGTGATATTTTGTAATTTGCGAATAGAAGATGAAAACGTTGGTGAACACATTATACATGCCAAGTTGCAGGTCGTATCCAATTCAAATTCCATCAGAGAGGGATAACCGTCCGAGTTTTCCGGTAGATAATCAAAATCTCTGGCTAATGCGTGGTAATATCGGCTTGATGTTAGCATTTTTGCACAACTTTCACATCCGGTTGAGTTGCATCCCGAAGACAAATCATTTTTCCTGATTAGCTCTCTTAATTGTTCTGCTTTAGATCCAAACCATAATTCTTTGAGCGTGTGCTCTGGGTAAGTTCCCAACGTATGACTGTGATTTTGACAACATACGATTGCTCTGCCATCATAGGTAAACCGAAGAGACCTGCTGGGAGCATTGCACAGGAGTCCTATATTTTCCTGTAATCGAGTGAGATTATATTCTTCTACAATTCTGCCAGGCAGGGGAGAGTAGCTGATGGGTTCAGCAATTGAACGAAAGCCTGAACTGATTGATTTTTTTATAAGTTTGGTTAGATGCATGTAATCCATAATTTTTCTTAATCCCGATAGAAAATATAATATCGAACTACCATTTGAATATTATAGGTAATCCCCGAGAGGGTGAATTACTTTGCACATAACAAATAGTCAAAAAATTGCTTTAAACTATTTACACGAAATTCAACTGGAGTTAATCCTGATTTCAATCCATTTCAATTTTTTTTCTTATTATTATATTCGCAGCTTTGCGTCTTTGAGTGTATGGAATTGAATCAGTAAATTAGCATCCTATAATCATTGGAAATGAATAATTTATTGAAAACGCGCTCATTAATAATCAACAAGATAGGCAATAAATCAGATGCACCGGAGAAGGTGCATTTTTTGTATTTACTAGGAGTAATCAGCCTGAATGAAAAATGAACTACTGAAATTAATACAGTTACAAGACATCGACAATCAACTAGATGCACTTCGGGCAAAGCGAGGTGACCTTCCTGAAAAGCTAACAAGGTTAAAAACACAGATCAAACTTTTGGATATATCAATCTCTGAAGGAAATGAACGTCTGGAAGTTATAAATAGTGAATTACAGCAGCTCAATACAGAAATTGACGACATTCGAATTAAGTTGAATCGCTATAAAGATCAATTATATCTGGTTACAACAAACAAAGAATATGATGCATTGCAGCACGAAATGGATACAACTCGTGAGACCATTAATACGCATGAAAACACAATTCTTGATTTGGAAGATGAAAAGATAAAATTGGAAGAAACAGTTAAGCGAAACTCCATCTCTTTTGAAGAAATTAACAGTACTTTTAAGAAAAGTCAAATTGATCTGGACAAAGCGATGGCAGAAACGATAGACGAAGAAAACCGGCTGACTCCGATTCGAAAAGGATTGGCAGATAAAATCGATAAGAATTACCTGAACACCTATAACCGGTTTCGGAATGCTCGCGGTGGCAGAGGGATCATCAATGTGACTCGAAGTGCTTGTGGACTTTGTTTTAATCATCTTCCTCCCCAAACCATAATTGAAATCAAACAGAATAATAAGTTTATAACGTGTCCCAATTGTGGTATTTATCTGTTCTGGGAAGATGATGTTTAATCGCTTTCACCTATAGGATAAATACAACGTATTAACTTTTATCCAGGGTTGGATAATATCCTTGTACAAGTCCGCTGGATAATCTGATTTACTATTGATTGGACAAATGTTTAGGATTCTCACATATATTTAGAAGATATTTGAAATACAGGTCAGTTGGATGGTCGCTCGGATGGGAAATATCCCAGAAGAGAGGAAAGTCCGAACTCCGCAGGACAGGGCGCCTCCTAACGGGAGGAGCCTGCAGTTAAATGCAGGAATGGCAAGTGCAACAGAAAGTAAACCGTCCGGATATTTTATATCAGGATAAGGGTGAAATGGTGGAGTAAGAGCCCACCGGTACATTGAGCGATCGATGTAGCCAGGTAAACCCCGCCCGGAGCAAGAACAAGCAGCCCAGCGTAGTCCGCGCTATCAGGGCAGGTAGTTTGCGCGAACTAAACTGAAAAGTTTAGTCCAGATGAATGACCATCGGTCTCGTTTCGACGAGGGATACAGAATTCGGCTTATAGACTGACCTTTATATTTTTTACTCAATATTTGCAACATACGACTTTTATGGAAAAGAACTGGATAATCAAACCTGCACCACCTGAAGCGATCAGCGAAATTCAGAAGGAATTCAAATTACCTGAAATTTATGCACGCATCATGGCTTTACGAGGTATCTCGTCAAGAGCTGACTCTAGAAATTTCTTCTTCGCTGACATGACACAACTTCACGATCCTTTCCTGATGAAAGACATGGACCGCGCAGTTGAAAAAGCTTTGACAGCCATCGATTCAAAGAAAAGTGTACTCATATTTGGGGATTATGATGTTGATGGGACTACCGGAACCTCCATGCTTTACCTCTTTTTCAAAGCACTTTACGTTGATGTTCATTTTTATATTCCCAATCGTGAAATTGAAGGATATGGTGTGTCCATTCAAGGCATTGATTATGCACACAGCATCGGCGCAACATTGATGATTACCTGCGATTGTGGAATCAATGCTTTTCATCAGGTAGAGTACGCCAATAGTTTAGGGATTGAAGTGATCATTACCGATCATCACAAACCTGATAAAAAACTACCTGATGCATTTGCAATTCTGAATCCAAACCAAACAGACTGTAGCTACCCATTTAAGGGATTGTGCGGCGCGGGGGTGGCATTTAAACTTGCACTGGCCATTTGTGAAAAACGGAGCCTTGATCCTCAAATTGCGTGGAAACATGCCGATCTCATCGCGTTGGGTACCGCTGCAGATTTGGTCCCGATTACTGGCGAAAATCGCATTATCGTCAGCTATGGATTAAAACTAATCCAAGAAGGACATAAAGTGGGTTTTCAGTCATTACTCAAAACATCGGGAATGAAGGATACCACCATCAATGTTGGGAAACTGGTATTTTGGATTGCTCCCAAAATCAATGCCGCAGGACGATTAGGTGATGCTGCAAGAGCGGTAAAATTGCTTACCTCTGATAATCCTGTGTACGCCATGAAATTGGCTAAAGAGCTTGAACGGGAGAACATAAGAAGGCAGGATATTACCAGACAAGTTGTAGATGAAGCTGTTCTCATGATTAATACTGAATGTAATCTGGAAAATGACCATGCCATTGTACTTGCAAATGATCGGTGGCATCAGGGAGTCATCGGTATTGTCGCTTCCAGAATTAGGGAATTGTATAATCGCCCTGTATTTATTATCAGTGTCGAAAACGGAATTGGTAAGGGATCTGGAAGAAGCATATCATCATTCGACCTCTACGATACATTAAATTCCTGCGAAGATTTGTTGATAGGTTTTGGCGGACATCCCATCGCTGCAGGTTTATCTGTTGAAGAAGATAAAATCGATGAGTTCAGACGCAGGTTTATTCAGCTGGCGAACCAGAATATTAACAAAGAAAAACTGGTACCCCATATTTATGTTGATGGTGAGTTGGCTATCAGTCAAATTGACGGCAGATTTATCAAATTCCTGGAATCCATGTCTCCCTATGGACCTGGGAACATGCGTCCAAAATTCATTTGCAGGAAGCTACAGGTAAATGGAATGCCGAGAGTGCTTGGCAAAGACAGAGATACAATCAAGTTCAATGTTAAGTCCGGTCGCGGAGAGTTTGAAGCAATTGGATTCAAGATGATCGATCAGTTTGAAAAATTATTATTGAATCGTCCAATTGATATTGCTTTTGAAATCGGAGAAAACCACTGGAATGGTTCGACCACCATCCAACTTGAAGTTAAAGATATTAAATTAGGGTAAATGATTATGAATAATGCAATTATTTCTGGCACAGGTTTTCATCTTCCAGAAAATGTAGTCACTAATTTTGACCTGGAAAAATTAATGGATACAACAGATGAGTGGATACAGGAACGGACAGGGATCATCGAAAGAAGGTATGTGAAGGATGGCGTCGGTCCGGCTGGACTTGCTATCCCTGCCACCGAAATGGCCCTGAAAGAGGCTGGACTTACAGTATCTGATATCGAACTAATCATATTCGCCACATCTACTCCTGACTATTATGCCCCCGGTTCCGCGTGTATCCTCCAACATGAAATGGGATTCAAAAACATCGGGGCGTTAGATATCAGAGTCCAGTGTTCAGGCTTTGTGTACGGATTATCAATTGCTCATCAGTACATAAAAACCGGAATGTATAAACATATTCTTCTGATCGGTGCAGAGGTTCAATCTACGGCTATGGATCTAACCAACCGCGGAAGAGATACTGCAATCATTTTCGGAGATGGAGCTGGTGCGGTAGTTGTAAGCGCGACAGATGAAGATCGTGGAATTCTGTCAACTCACCTCCACTCGGATGGAGCATTCCTTAAAGAATTGTGGTGCGAACTACCTTCAAGTAAAATGCGTCCTCGAATTTCACAGGAAATGATGGATGAGGGACGTCACTTTTTATTCATGAATGGAAAAGAGGTATTCCGTAATGCTGTCACAAAATTTCCCGAAGTCATCATGGAAGGTTTATCTGCAAACGGACTCACACCGGAGGACGTCAATTTATTGATTCCTCATCAAGCAAACACTCGGATTACTGAAATGGTTAGACGAAGGATGAAACTCTCGGAGGAAGCGGTTTACTCCAATATCCATAAATATGGAAACACCACGGCAGCATCAATCCCAATCGCTCTGGCTGAGGCTATGCGTGAGGACCTCATCAATCCCAATGATATTATCGTTTTTGCATCCTTTGGATCTGGCTTTACGTGGGCTTCCGCAATCATTAAATGGTAATTGATAAGTCAGGTATACGGCCATATTCCGATGATTTTAATCGCTCTGAATTGAATACTCGTTCTGATAGATTATCGGTAAAACTGTGGGATAGCATCATTTCAGGCTATTAATTTTCCTATCGAAAATTTATTGGCTTTACAGACAGAATTAATGATCTATGTCGTTACTATGATTATAAATAATAAAGGTTGATTAATGGAAAGAATTTACTTTACTGAAGAACATAAAATGCTTCAGGAAATGGTTCGCGACTTTGCGAAAAATGAAGTAGCACCTATCGCAAGAGAGATAGATGAGACTGGTCGGTTTCCCCATGAAACTGTGAAGAAAATGGGTGAATTGGGACTCATGGGAATCCCATGGCCCGAGGCATATGGTGGTACAGGTATGGATATTACCGCACAGTGTATTGCCATCGAAGAACTTGCGAAAGTATGTGTTTCTACAGCAGTCACAATGATGGCACACACTAGCTTGGGTAGCGCTCCTATCTTCATGTTTGGGACTGAAGACCAAAAGCATAAATACCTTCCAAAATTGTCAAGTGGTGAAATGTTAGGCGCTTTTGGACTAACCGAACCCAGCGCAGGCAGTGATGCGGGTAATACACAAACTCGAGCGGTCTTGTCAGGTGATGAAATTACGGTTAACGGTCAGAAGGTGTTTTGTACAAATGCCGGGCATGCAGGTGTAATCGTATTTACAGCTGTTTTAGTAGAGGATGGTGAAGAAAAAGGAATCAGTGCGTTTTTGGTGGACGCAGGTACTGATGGATTGAGGATGGATCCTCCCGAAAAGAAAATGGGGTGGAAAGCCTCTGATACCCGAACCGTTTATTTTGATAATATGCGAATACCCAAGGAAAATATTTTAGGTGATCCTTCTAAAGGATTTAAACAATTTCTCAAGACTCTCACAGGTGGAAGAATTACCATTGGTGCATTAGCATTGGGAACCGCTCAGGGAGCATATGAACTCGCGCTGAAATATTCTGCCGAGAGATCTGCTTTTGGGAAACCGATTCACAAATTCCAGGGAATTTCCTTCAAGCTGGCAGATATGGCAACCCGGATACAAGCATCCCGACATTTGGTATATCATGCTGCATGGTTAAAAGACCACAATTTACCTGTGATCAAAGAAGCTGCGATGGCAAAATTGTTCGCCAGCGAAACGGCCATGTGGGTCACGACCGAAGCTATTCAGGTGCTGGGAGGATATGGTTACATCAAGGAATACGATGTGGAACGTTTTTTTAGAGATGCCAAAGTACTTGAAATTGGCGAGGGAACCAGTGAAGTGCAGCGGATCATCATTTCCAGGGAATTAATAAAAGGATTACCAGCTATTTGATACACGTTTCTGTTGAAATAGATACATCTTTTCAAAATCTGATCAATGAGGCAACTGCACAGAAAGTGGTGAACCATGTCTGTGACCGCGAACAAATTGACCCAGGGAATGTGACAATTATTTTCACGTCGGATGAAACCCTGCGGAAAATGAAAAATCAGTATTTTAGTATCGATGCATACACGGATGTGATCACTTTTAATCTCGAAGATGATGGGGAATCCATAGACGGTGAAATTTATATCAGTCCGGAACGTGCAGCAGAAAACGCGCGTATTTTCGGAGAATCTACGGAATCCGAATTACACCGATTAATTATTCATGGGACTTTACATCTCCTGGGGTACGATGACCAATTGCCAGAAGATCAAAAAACCATGAAGGGTTTAGAAGATCAGTATCTTGCAGAAGTTTATCAATCGGATAAATCCTCATGACAATTTTTGGTTATGTAATTCTCATCTTTCTATTGCTCATCCTTTCGGGTTTTTTTTCGGGTACAGAAACTGCCATTTTCAACTTGCGTACACATCGGGAAAAAATCCATGACGATATTGCTAAACTATTAGCTAACCCTCGTCGATTATTGGTATCTATCCTAACTGGTAATACTATTGTCAATGTTTTGATGGCGGCTTTTGCAGCGATGCTGGCTGTCCGATTTGCAGAAACACTTCACCTGCCTGAGTATGTCATCGTTTTAGTTGAAGTCATCCTCATTACTATTGTTGTGGTGTTATTTGGTGAGATCATACCCAAAATAATCGCTATCAGAAGGTCCAGCGATTTTGTGAGGATTGTTCGTGTTCCATTAAAATTCTTTTCGTATCTATTGTATCCGATTTCAGGAATCCTTCATGGTATTGTGAAAATCATTTTAAAGATCCTACCGATTCGGAAAGAAAAAATCTTTGATACAGAAGAAGAATTAAAAATACTTACGCAGGTCAGTGAAGAGCAAGGCACACTTCAGACGGAAGAATCTGAAATGATCCAGTCTATTTATGAATTCCATAAAAAATCAGTGCATGAAGTGATGACACCACGGGTAGATATGGTTGCACTTTCTTCAAAAGCATCCATTCATGATGTGATAGATGTGATTAGAGAAAAACAATTTTCGAAGATACCGATTTACAAAGAAAATATCGATGATATTAAAGGGATACTTTTTGCTAAAGATCTGATCCCGTTCCTGTCAACAGAAGATTCAGATGTTCATCTAACTGCCCTTGCAAGACCTCCTTTTTTTGTTCCCGAGAACAAAGAACTGGATGCCCTGCTAGATGAATTCCGCGAGAGGAAAACCAGTATCGCCATCGTAGTTGATGAATGGGGTGGAACGTCGGGACTGGTAACATTGGAAGATGTGGTGGAAGAAGTCATAGGTGAGTTGATAGACCCCTACGATCAGGATAATCCCAAAATCAAAAAGCAAAAAGATGGCCATATTATTGTCGATGCACGGATGGGAATCTATGATCTGGAAGAAGAAACTGATATAGAATTTCCATCAGAACGTGATTACGATACTTTGGGCGGCTTTATCATGCAGGAAACGAAAGATTTTTCCAAGCCCGGAGATCTTATCAGGTACGCTGACAGGGAGTTCGTCGTGGTAAAAGTTGATGGATCAAGAATTGAACAAGTTCTGATAAGTCCAAAAAAAGAATTATATCACTTGGAAACGGATACCGAGGATTAACAACGGTAATTTTAACCAGATGACTGAGGCCTATCTATGATTGACAATTCCCGGGAACGGACTTCTACCCAATTTCTTCGCCTAATGGATATACTCACTGCTCTTCGTGGTGAAAATGGCTGTCCATGGGATAAAGAACAAACAGCCAAATCCCTCATTCCTTATCTACTGGAGGAAACCTACGAAATTATAGAGGCTGTTGA
>ERZ890604.638-NODE-638-length-11575-cov-7.119878_pt1 | contig 11575 bp, 15 predicted proteins | sample MGYA00521097_ERZ890604 | MGnify/ENA primary metagenome ERZ890604 (study PRJEB32303, sample SAMEA104408625) | aquatic metagenome | biome: Brackish water; feature: Chemocline; material: water | place: Baltic Sea | collected 2014-10-26T21:54:00 | depth 120 m ... | reverse complement strand
ATACCACCAAGGAAGTTGTTAAGTATGAAACATTCTCTAATGCTTTAGTGGTTCAGGATTGGATGAAACATTCAGTCCTTGCAATCATTTCATTCTACTTCGGTACTGGAGCTGCTAAAGCCTAACGTTATATATAGTAGTATGATTGGAATTATTGGTTATGGAATATGGGTATAACACGGGATAACCCATATTCAACTGCGTATGACTATTATGGGGACCCATCAAAGCTAGCTGAGTATCGTTTATTTGTTTTAAATGAATGTTCAATGGATTGCAAGGGATGCTTTTATACAAAGAATAAAAATGATTTTAATAATTTTGACGGGGCTTTAAACTTAGCTAAAGATTTAGTATCAAATGGATATAGAATGGAGACATGCTATCTACTTCCAACTGATATGTTTGACAACACAGATAACTATAAGTTATTTAATAATAAGTCATTTAAAGATATTATTGGTCTATTTAACTTTGTGGGTATTGCAACAACACTTGAGCATGGTTATGATGAGAAGTTCTTTGATATATTATATGACCTCTATCCTCAACACACCGTTGAAATTCAAGTTAACCTCTCGATTAAACGATTATTTGATATTAACTATCAAGGGTTAATACGTAATAACATAACTAAGCTTAAAGCTCAATATGGTGAAAGGGTAGTCATTAATTTGGCAATCAATATTGGCTTTAAAATAGCTGATGAGGAATTAGCAGTATTAAAAGATATGATGATGGAACTATCTGAAGATGGAATCATTGAGCTCAATTTCACCTTCTTATACAACGATGATATCTCATTTGATAATAAAAAGAAAATGTTAAAGCAATCTATGTCTACTCTTACTTATTTTAAAGACCAGTATAAAAGCCACAACTCATACACCCAAGAATTTAATAAGCGATCACTCCTAACTAAGCCATCATTTGTCTTTGCACATGATGATATTTATTGTAACCCTATTGTACCATTTGATGAATATGTATATGTTAAGGATGATGTATTTAAATTAGAAGGGTCAACATATGATGATTTTATTACATGTTATTGCAATGCAAGTGTTATAAATAGTATTATAGATAAAACATGTGAGACGTGTGAGAACTTAGAATACTGTATGGCTAAGTATTATTTTGCTATTGCTAAGAAGTTTGACTTAGGTTGTTTTATGAATAAATTTTAATTTGGAGTTGTATGGGTATTACAAAAAGTAATGTTATTAATAATTTTATAAACAGGGTGGTTACACCGGCTTATAATTCGTGTGTATATTGGAATACTTATAATCCAGGAACCACTCGCATGGATACATCAAAGTTAGCGGGTAGAGATGTGACAAGGCCGACTACGGGTAATCTACCTAGTAATATAATTACCGCGGTACAAATTAGAGATATGGCTAATTCATACGCCGTAAACACCACAGCGTATCGTCGTGCTAGAAGCGGCCTGATGGGAGATAATGGGGCGATGACAGATGATAGAACAGACGTATGTCGATTACTAGATACATATAGAATAACATACACTACGCCCAATGTGGCAATGGTGGCGGGTCAAGTTGCTAGTCAAACTAATGAAAATAATTATTTTAATGCGGTACGTGTAGCTTATGACGATGCCCAACTTAATGCTGCGGTGGTGGATTTAAGGGTATGCCACAGCTCATGCCACACAAGTTGCCACGGTTCAAGAGGGAGAAGATAATGTTTCACATATCAAATAAAATATATTTAGAATATGAATTTAAGTATAACCACATGTCGTCGTTTATTATGGCCTCAGTTGATTATGCTGAGCCATCAACTAAAATGGTTAATGCTGAACAACAAGCAGATAACTTCGAAGCGCTGATTAATGATAACTATGATGGAGATGTTGAAAATTTCTGGATAGATCTTGTGGGCAAAACTTCAAAGTTAATCGTATACTTAGATAGTGATACTATAACTAATTTACAAATTCAGTATTGGAAAAGTATCTTTGCTGTAGAACCTACCCCAGAGGACATTCATTTCTTACATAATTCGTATGTTGAAAGTGCTCGATTAGCTGCTTATAATAATATAGTAGGTAATTGGGATGCCACTGGCGATACATGGACTCAAAAGAGCATATTGAATACAGTACATTTTAAAACCCTAGAAGAAATTACTGTATTATGTGAGGCTAATAAAGCTTCACCTGCCCTGCAGGGAATGGATATTAGCACCGTGGGTATTGAGTATTTATTAGCAGATTATTTTGCTGATAACACTAGTAAATATAAGTCAGTATTATTGGACCGTGTCAAGTTTTTGACATGGGACAATTGGTTAGATGAGTTAGAGCATCTTAAATACGAAATTTTATCAGGCACGATAGATGCAGGTAAATTAGATCCTGCTATTAGTACTACCGTTGGCAACACTGAAGCAGAATTAGCGAAGAGTTCTATTCTATCTTGGACAGTTGATCCATTATTTAATGAAGACATAGACTATATTAGAGCAACATATGACCATACCATATTTGTTCCATGTTGGCAAAGACTAGCAGATCAATGGGGTGTTCCATACGATGATATGGATGAGCTTAATGATATGATTAATGCTGATGATTACGAGGGATTGTTATTAAGAGATATTGATCGTAACTATGGCTCTTCGTACACACGCACACGATTTATGAATAAGGCCAATCAAGTATTAGCCACTTGGGTATATGATCGAGTAAGGAAAGAATTAACTGAGGACTTAGTAAAGTTTAAACTTATATAATGAATAACATTGAGTTTTTTTTAAATAATAATAAAACAATCGATCCTCTCGCAGAGGAAATTACCATTGTTGGTAATAAAATAGAAGAGCACTTTATCAAAGGCCACAAAGATAGTAGTCTATTATATAAATTCTTCGTGCCTACTAAATGAGTGTATTTAACACCGACTTTATAGTTGTTTATATTAGGGTTATGCAAGGATGCAATTTAGATTGTGACCATTGCTTTACCTTAGGCACTGAGGATGACCGGATGGTCACTGAGATAGGGCTAATTGATGACTACCTAAAGGCTATTAAACAAAACATTAATCCTAAGAAGGTTACCTTTTATATACATGGAGGGGAAACCTTCTTAGCTCCATTAGATTATCTTAGAGATGTTAATGACTTAATCACTAAGTATTTTAAAGAAGCTAAGATAGATATAATCCCTCAAACAAATTTAACATTTAAGATCGATCAAGAGTTTATTGACTTAATTAAAATCCAATACAGTTCAACTATAGGGGTTAGTTGGGATGCTGACATTAGATTTGATGATACACGGCAAAGTGATTTGTTCTTTAAGAATCTGAAAACATTATTAGATAACAATATTAAAGTACATATCGCTATTACTGCCCAGAAGTACTTATTAAACCATGATCCCCTTAAGATTATTAAACAGTTTGAAGGGGTAGATTCTATAGATTTTGAGTTATTAACAGTGTTTAATGATAAGACTAAAAACTTAAAGCCTAATAATTTGGCTTGGGCCGAGTGGTTTGATAAGGTAGTGGACTACTATCAACATAATGAAACCACCTGGTGTTTACCCCAAATAGATCTATTCGTTAAGTCTATTTTAGGCGGTATGATATATGATTGCAAGTGTAACTGTTGTGATAAGAGAACCTTTACCCTGAACCCTAATGGCACGGTAGGATTTTGTCCTGACCTAACGTATGTTCAACCAATAACTACTGTTGCTGAAATGAAGAGTGATTGGGCCGCAGTTGAAGCTAAAGGTTTAGATGTTGTTATAAATAAGTTATATGATTCAGAGAAGCATGAGATGTGTTATACTTGTGAGCATTATGATATATGTGGAGGTAACTGTGAATCGGCCCTATTTGATGAGACTAATGAATGCCCATTATCAAAGAAGTCTATAAGTAGGATTAAAGATAACATAGAGACATTTAAGGTATTATACGAAAATAAAGCCTTAAGAAATTTAACAGAGCTAAGAGAGAATTATGATAATACGTGAAGCAATAGTACCATTACCAATTGATCAAATTAAAGAATACTTTAATGATAAATCAATTACCTTTGAAATAGACTACGCTAAATCTAAATTAAAAGATACTGTATTTTTAACATACCTATCCAACCTCGATGTGCCATCGGATATTAAACTATCTAAAGATTTTGATATTGAAGATACCTATAAGCTAATAGATGCTTATATGAATATTTCTAGTATCTCTAAAATTCCATTTTTAGAAATGATTGTTGCGCATATATTGCTCCGGGCAGTTGCTGTTGATACCGACGAGGTATTATTTAATCCATTTTTAACTAATGAACAGGTAGATAAATATATAGAAACTAGACAAGACCAAGTGGCCAAATGGGTACACTTCATTGATTCAACTCCCCTGTATTTAATATATATGTTTAAAGGATTAAATGAAGTATTAGAAGTTGAAAATAACTTTAATGTTATAGATGAGGCCCAATACACTGGCTATAATATTGTTAATATGTTTAATATCCCTGGGTTCTATAATTTGTATATGACATCATGTACATCAACTACCCCTATGTCATTCTTTAAGCCACAGTTTACTGAATATATGTTTAAGGGTAAATCGTTCTTTGAATATTTTAATAACAAGAATAACCATAGTATCTCTATGTTATCTTTAGCTATAGAAGATAAAATACCCGTAGACCCTAAAGAGATATTTGGGGATATTGCAAATGGATAATTACTTAGCCTCAGGTAATATAAAGGATTCTGATCACTTCTATTTTAACCTTGGGTTTGAATTATTGAATGGATGTCAGTTTAACTGCAAAGGTTGCCATGTAAATAAAGAGGGGGCCGAACCATTTAGTGATGAAATGTATGAGCAACTAATGAGTATCATGGGATCATTTTCTGCTAAGAACTCATATAAGCCATTCATTGCCTTTATTAATCCAACGGACTTTTTATCAGCGGATAATATTATTCAAGTACTAAGTGACCCAAGGGTTGTTAAGGTATTGAATCACTTTAAACGGTTGTCATTTCAAACTACCTATCTTAATATTTCTAAAGCTGAAGCGGTTGGTGAGGTTTTAAGGGAACATTATTCTAACATGGAATTAGAGTTTAATATTTTAATAGAGCCTGATAAGGTTGATAATATTAAATATTTAAATACGTTACAGGTTAATCAAGATAAAGTCCATGAGATTATAAATTGGCCTACAAAGATTAGACGCTTTGGTATCATGAATGTATTTGATTATAATTCAACTAAGATAGCAGAGTTAATAAAGGACTATGATTACCTTCATAAACGTGTTCAGCACCTATTTGAAACAACTATTGATTTTAATTTCTCATTAGGCCGTAAAGATAGTAAGTTATCATCTGACGAATTTTATAAGGCGGCTAATGATATTAAAACAATGTTCAATGATTCAATTGTAACTGAAGAGAAGTCTGAATACTTAAGATTTTCTTTTGGTAGGTTGAATGACTCATTGATTGAAAAGCAATATAACTGGAAAAATGGCGTGTTCTATTATTCACCTCTGTTATATGAGCGTTACATTTCTTTTATTCCTGATTTGGAAATACCAATAGCTGAATATACGTCAGAGGAATTCGAAGCTTTCGAAGAGAAGATACAATTAGAGCAATACTTAAATGCTGGAAAGATGGATGAGTGTGAACAGTGTCCTTTACTTGGATCATGTGTAGATCGAGGCATACTGTATTTAATGGATATTCATGACATTACCAAGTGTTTAGTAGCAAAAAATGCTATGCATGTGGTTAATGGAATGGGGGCTTTGCCACATGGATCTAATTAGCCATGCATATATCCAAGATGAAGAGTTTGTTAAGTTAATATTATCATCAGGGGACTTCTTTCCCGGCTTCTATAGATTCACTATGGGAGATAGAAATGAAGAGGAAGGCCAATTAACTATACCTGGCCTGATTGCTTCAACTTTTGGTGAGGGCCGTAGCAAAGAAGATTGGTTAGACTTTACTAAAAAGCGTTTAGAACAATCAAATATCAGATCCCGTGAGAGATCTGATGACGAAGTATATAAGCTAATTAGTGACAAGTATACCAATTGGATGTTTAATGCTGATAAGTATGATATCGCTGTGATTGAAATTGATAATGGCGTAGATGAAATTGTGCCTGATCAATCCTATTTTCTTATGGGATCCTTAATTCGGTTTACCTCCACTGAGTTCTTAATAGGATATGATCTATTAAGAGATACTGCAACCTTGCGCATACCTATTGATTTTAATAAGATTAAGGAATATTGCCATACTATATACGGAGATAACCTAAAGGACTTTTTCTTACCAGCTGATCTTATAGCTACGGTAGATGTTAATAGTGGGGTGGTTGATATGACTGAAGATACTATTGCGAGGGCAATGGTAGCCCATAGTAATAGTGTGTTAATAGCTTCAAATCACGATGTAGCTAAAGGATTGCCAATTAGATGGGCTAAGGATATTTTACTGAGTGACTATGTTTATTAAAGACACAAAGGATTTTACTTCATGTACAATAACATCCGTTAACCCTAAGGGAATAGCCACTGTTGAGACTGCTCAGTTTAAAAAAGCATTGTTTCCTGTATCAACAATCATTTTATATGAATACCTTGGTGATGTGTATTATCCAATAACTATGGAATTTAGGCTTATAGATAATAATATACTATTCATGATTAAAGAATTATCGATAAATAGTATGGATGTGATATTTAACATATTAGAATCTTCTATGGAAAAGGAAGAACATTGGTCTAATGTATTTGAAACTACAGTGATACATTTAGCTAAGATGCCTAAATTCATGTATAAACTACCTAAAAACTTTGACGTTGGCGAGGCCCAACATATATATGAGCTACCTAAACACATTACTAAAAGATAAACTACCTGACTCCAGCGAAATAGAAATACATTTATTTGAATTTTGCAACCTGTCATGTGCGTTTTGTGGGCAAGATCATGATTCAACCGTAGGAATGAGTCGTGATAGTATTATGGAAAAGGCCGCATTGGTTAATGCCTTTATAAAAAACAATAATACAGACTCCCACATTATAAACATTATGGGCGGAGAGATATTTAATGATGAGATATCTGATGATATGTTTGAATTATACCATGAGTTTTATAAAGCAATATATAAACCCAATGTGAGATTTAATTGGGTCACAAATCTAGTGTTCAATAAAAATAAAAGAGTTAAGCAATTTATTGATAATCACCCCAACAGTTTTATATCAACATCATACGACTTCTCTGGTAGAGGTATGAACTTAGAAAGATCTTTATTATTTGAAACTAATCTTAAGGTCTTTAAAGGTGATATAAAGGTAATAGGCTTTGTGCTTACTCGCCCTGCCATTAAAAAAATACTCACGAAGACCGATAGGTTATTTGAACACTTATATGATAATTATCATCTATATTTTGATTATTATGTACCAGAGTTATCTGCAGAAAAGATGATGCCTTCCGAGCAACAGATATTAGATGTCATGCTCTTTATTGCTGATAAGTATCCTAAGGTATCCCCTATCAAAGATTTATTAGAAAATGATACTAATAAAATGACGTGTTATAGCTTAAACAAATTAACTCTATTACCAGATAACCGTGAAGTTAAGTGTCGCTATATAGACTATGAAGAAGATGTGTTTGAAACTAAAATAGACTATAGTAATAATGATGCTATAATACAGAGTCACTTAGATAGAGCAGGATGCTTTGAATGCAAATGGTTTGATAAATGCCAATTTAGATGTTTTGTTCAAGCTGATTATGCTAAGCTTGAACGCTTAGATGTGTGTCTATTTAAAACCTTTTTTGATAAGACTCAATGAAAATTTTCTATGTAAAAACAACTGAAACATGTAATTTAAATTGCTCTCATTGTTTTACATCAGGAAAGAGTGGACGGAAGATATTCTTTGATCCAGTAAAGACAGCAATGTTTGTTAATAATTTTCATGACGAGGATTGCCATTTTGATTTTCATGGAGGTGAGCCTATGTTAGCTCCTCTTGAAGATTTATATACATTCTATAATTTAGTTAATCCAGTGATTAGTAATGCTACGTTTGGTGTCACCACTAATCTAACATATAAGTTAGATAAACCTAAGATTGATTTTTTCACCAATGTTCTGAATAAGAGAATTGCCACTTCATGGGATCAGGGTATTAGGTGGAGCGATGATCGACAGTTTAATCTATGGGAATCCAATGTTAAAAAGCTTATATCATTAGGCTTTACAATTAAGTGTTTCATATCACTTAACACCCAGCTGGTTAATAACACCCACCCTAAAGAACTTATAACAATGTTAGTTGACTTAGGGATACAAGAAGTAGCCTTTGAGAGATTAACTCATGATGGTAGTGCTTTAAAAAACCCTGATATATTCCCATCTAATAAATCTATTGACGATTGGATCTATGAGTTACATAAATTAGATATGAGGGAGGCAATATTTAATTGTTTACTTGAATCAATATATGCTAAATTTGAGAGTGGCTCAGACCGTGAAGGCACATTTTGTAGGAAATGCGAGCAAACGATGTATACTATTAATGCTGATGGTCGAATTGCAGGGTGCCCTAACTCAGCACCTACCGCTCATTACGCTTCAATTACAGACGAATTTGCGCTTATAAATAATAATGAAAGCAGGACATGTATGATTGCCGAAGAGGCAGAAGTAAACATGGACTGTGTGTCTTGTCCTGTGTTTGGTGAGTGTGGTGGTGATTGTTACAAATTAGAATGGGATACACAATGTCCTGCACCCAAGAAATTAATGATGGAATTAAATGGATCTAATACTTAAACCTACAGAAGCATGTAACTTTAAATGTACATTCTGCTCTAGTACTTCTATAGCCCAAGAGGATATCAAATTACTTGATATTGAAGAGGTGTATAAATTTTTAGACGAATGGCCAGAAACCCGTACTATTATTGTGAATGGTGGCGATCCATTAATGGTTAAACCTCAATACTATTGGGATATCATTAAGTATTTAGATGACCATGACATGCCAACAAGAATATCATTTACCACTAATCTTTGGCCTTTTTATGTTAACCCAGATAAATGGGTAGAATTATTCAATCATCCAAGGTTAGGAGTTTGTACATCATTCCAATATGGCGATGGTAGATTACATGGCGACTATACCATATACACCGAAGCGGATTTTTGGAAAGTATCTGATAAGATGCTAGATTTAATTGGATATCGCCCTGACTTTATTACAGTTGTGGTTGACGGTGAGCAAGACATGGCGATAGCTAATGTCGAACTAGCTAAAAAGATGAACGTTGAATGCAAATTAAATTATGCTATGGCTTCAGGCATCCAAGATAAGCCGTTGTTATTAGCCGACATATATAAAATATACATTGAACTCTATAAGCAAGGGTTAGGTGAATGGGAATATAACACAAAAGATATAATTAAATCTATGAGAGATGAGGCCACTTCATGTCCTCGTAATAGAAGCTGTGAAACTGGAATCAGATGTATACAGCCGGCGGGCGATCAATATACATGTGGGTCTTTTGCCGATGATATGGAGTATCCTATTACTGGGCCTTCGCTTAGAGAAGACCCTGAGTTATTATCTATGCACGAGTGGTGCTTCACCTGCCCTATGTTTAATCTATGTAATGGGTGTGCAAAGACTATTAAAGATCATAAAAGATTTGACATGCATGGCCAGCATTGCTTTGAAATGAAGCAACTTGAGCAAGACTTAATGATAATGAGAGATACCTATGTTTGATATTAATGATATATTAAGGGGATCTTCAGCCTTTTATATAGATAACGAAGGTAAAGATCACCCTATATCTAAAGAGGAAGCTATCATTAAAATATTAGAAGAGCAGTTTACTGTTAAGATTGAAGGTATGGAGTATCTATACCCAGAATCAAATAGTGTTCATATGTTCGTTGCTCCAGAAGGAGCTGTGTCCTTTGATGTTCATACTGACTTAGTTGATCTTAAAATATTGTGCATTAATGGCACTAAGTCATTTGAGGTTGATAGTAGGTTACACACTCTTAAAGAGAAAGAATTTGTTTTAGTTAATAAAGGCATACCCCATAGGGCTATCAATAATAAAGCCTCTATTATATTGAGTATTGAATTATGAATATATCAATAAACCCATCATACTTCTGTAATTTCAGTTGTGATTTTTGCTATTTAACTCCTGGCCAGTTAAAGGATCAGACAAAGATTAAAATTGATCAGCTTGATAAATTACTATCAGAAGTACCACATATTAATTATGTGGATTTATATGGTGGTGAAATAGGGGCCTTAAATAAATCTTACTACCTCCAAGTTAAAGATACCATCCGCAAATACTATAGTGGGGAAATAAATATTATCACAAACTTCTCAATGTTAAATGATGAGTTTTTTAAAGATGATGTATATTTAACCATATCATATGATTTTGAGGGGCGTGAAAGACATGATGAGGTATTTCAGAATATGCTCATGTCCAGAAGTAAATATGCAATATTAATATTAGCAACCGAAGATGTTATTAAGATGGATGTTGATTCAATGATTAATCAATTGAATATATTACAGAATTTGGAATCAGTTGAAATTAAACCGTATTCAATCAACCAAGCTAATGCTTATAATGTATCCCATAAAGACTATGAGAATTTTATTATAAAGTGGATTGAGAGTCCTATCCCTAAGAATTATAGGTTTGGTAATGAGGAATATATTGAGCGTTCATTGAGTAAAGAATATAATGCATTCTCTGATGATCATATATACATTACCCCTAATGGTAAGTTTGGTGTATTAGAGTTTGATGAGGACGATAAAGAATTTTTCTTAGAATTAGATACGTATGCAGAATATATTGAATGGTCAAATCATGAGCATACGAGTTTATCCCCTATATGTAAATCATGTAAATATATGGGGCATTGTTTAACCGAGCATTATAGAAACGTCACTAGTTTAGATGATGGGTGCTCTGGATATAAAGGACTATTAGAATATTATGAAAGACTGGCAGGTTAGACAAGAGATGTATCACCGCCTTAGTGGTGAGTTTGATGATGATTTAAGTAACTTTGATATCAAGATTAGGCCAGATACTATTGCTGAGGACTGTGTTGATTACATCAATAAGCCTAGTGAAATAACTGGGTGGATGTATCCAGCTAAGTCTTATATCGTGGCCTTAGTATATGCATCTAATATTGCCAAAGACTTTAATGAAGATGTATATGAACTCTTAAGGGATCCTGAGCTATTACATGGCAACGATCCATATTATGTTACATATGATGAAGGTAAAGTAATATATGATTATTTAATTAATATGTTTGGTTTACCTTTACCAATCACCGGAGTGGTACCTGATATCACTGAATATTACCGTGAAGAGTTTATGCTATCTTAGTACATTCATTTATATAAATAAGTAATATAGTTTAATTTTAAGGGTATCCTTGAGCAAAAAGAAAGCAGCACCAAGTGC
>ERZ890604.636-NODE-636-length-11617-cov-7.549559_pt1 | contig 11617 bp, 16 predicted proteins | sample MGYA00521097_ERZ890604 | MGnify/ENA primary metagenome ERZ890604 (study PRJEB32303, sample SAMEA104408625) | aquatic metagenome | biome: Brackish water; feature: Chemocline; material: water | place: Baltic Sea | collected 2014-10-26T21:54:00 | depth 120 m ... | reverse complement strand
TATATAAATTTATGCCTCGATTCCTTCACATATTTAGCATGGCAGGCGTTGCCGAAATGATGTGTAAGTATGGTGCTGGAGACAAGGTTTTACAGTTAGATTCTTTAGATCCGTTTGGATTTGCCGAGCATTATGGGATTACTCAACGCTTTGAGGACATTACATCTTTGATCAATGAGGCTACTGCTATAGCCGATGATTATGATCATATAATTATTCACGACTTTGCAGAATTTGCCATCCACTTTACACCTAGTAAGGTAATACTGATATTTCATGGTTCCAAGTTACGTGGCATGTCACAAGCAGACAAGGATGCGTATGGCAAGTTTCCACATTACATTACAACCCAGGACTTGTGGGACCATATGCCTAGTGCCACATACTTGCCAAACCCTGTAGACTTGGAGTTATTCTTTGATGAGAAATATGAAGTTACGGAACCTAGAACATATTTATGCATTAACAGATCAAACAGTAGAAAAGAAATAGAGTCAACAATAAAACAAAGATACCCAGATATAGAATACTTTGAAAGGACATCAAAAGACTTTGTGTCATATACTGACATGCCCGAATATCTGATACAGTATACTGACTATGTTGACTGGAAGTTTGACTATTCCCACCCACCAAAAACCTTACCGTATCCAAGTTGTACAGGTTTGCAAGCATTGGCATTAGGACTAGACGTACACGATAAAGACGGATTATTGCTTGACCGAAACCTTTTAATAGTACATGATGCAAAAAGAGTAACGGAGAGATTTCTAAAAGAGTATGACACGAACTAGAGGACCCGAGTTATCTAAAAAGCTGCACGAATATGTATCTACACAATGGATGTTCTTTGGGAGAAATGCTTATCAGATAAGCGATCAGATAAACAAGGATACGGTTCTAATGTCACAGTTTGGAAAGACATCTCCACCTGGCATACACTATCACGTTAAACAGATTCAACAGGAAATGGAGAACAGCATTAGTGAGGATGCTATGGACACATACATTGGTGAGTTCATCAGGGCAAGACTTGGATTTGAGCAGGATGTGATAGCACTTGAGGAGATCATGAAGGATGAGATGGACAAGGGTATGGAAAACATGGATAAGGAATTATACTTAAAGTTTGCCAGAGCAAGACACGAGATTAAACTTGACTCGTTTAAGATGTTACAAGATAGTGCGTTGCCACTACAGGTTAAGAAACTCAAAATGGAACGTGCAAAGTTACGACCTGCAAGGCCAATGCCTGAGATCGAGCCACCTATGGAAGAGTATTATGGTTTAACTAAATCTGAAATTACTGAAATTAATAAGAAAGAATCAAGAGTAACTAATCATACAATAGAAGGAGAAGCCCAAAGATTTCAGGATATTATGGATGATAATATAGAAGAAGAGGAAACCAAAGTTGAACCACCTATGGAAGATGACAACTGGCAGCAAGACGGTGAACGGGGTGCAACACCATAGGACTAGCAAGTAAGAACACACTACAATTAATCGCTGCCGCAGCAACTAGAGATATACCTTTAGTACCTGATAAATTCTGGTGTAAGGATTCCTTATCAAAGGAGGAGCATTGCTGCTTTTGGCATTTCATATTCCATCCTTATGGTGGACCTGAGAGAGATGGGATATATCATCCGATGTATGCATACGAACAGGAGATACTTGACAAGATGCAGATGGAAGAAATGGATGATGATAGGACAAACCCATGCAAGTGGTTTTGCGTTTACAAGGCAACAGGTTTAGGACTTACGGAATTTATATTACTATGGATAGTTTGGAAGAGTTTGGTTGATCCCTGGTTTACAAACAAGGAGGCTATGATTATAACAGGACCTAACGTTGATCTTGCACGAGACTTGATATTAAGAGCGAAAGGTTTTTTAACTAAGAAAGGATTAGGATATGTAGATCATGGTGCGTATGAACTCGACATTAACGGAAGCCGAATTAAATGTTATCCGTCGAATAACATCCATTCAGCTAGAGGTAAACCGAAGGTTAGTCTCTTTTTTGGAGATGAAGCAAGCTTCTTTAAGCTACGAGACGATAGCGTTGTTAGAACCGTTGGAGAGAGATACATTGGAAAGTCAAATAGTTGGGTTATATGGGTATCTACAGCGGGAGAAGAACCAAAAGGCTTTTTTTACGACATTATGCAAGAACCTATCACAGGATCAGACGCGACAATATACGAGAGATTCCATTTTTATGTTGAGGCAGGCCTTAAGGTTGATCCGAAAACGAAAACGTCAATCTTTAGCCCCGCATATTTAAAGGAGGCTAGCAATGCAAGATCCTATGAAAGAGAATATCTTGGAGTATGGGGAAAGAATGTCGGTGATATATTTTCTCCAGAAGGAATCGAACTATGCTGTGCTGAAGAATACTCATGGAGAGTTAACGACGACAGCAATGACAGGGTTATTGGAATTGATCCTGGTTTTGGATCTTCTGAATTCGGAATATGTATTATGCAAAAGGACAAGGGAAAGAAAGCCGTCATCTATGCCGAATCTTTTGAACGAGTATCTTACATTGACATTGTTGAGAAGGTTAAAGACCTTTCTACCAAATATAGAACTAAAAGACTGTTCGTGGATGGTTCATGGGCAGAAGGAATTCGAGATCTAAGGGATAAGCATAATCTAAACGTACAAAACATATCCTTCCTACAATATGGTGAAAAGATGTTAAACTTTGCAGCCAATGCTATAGACTTTCAGGAAGTCAAGATACATCCAAGTTTTAAGAAACTGAAGATGCAACTTATGACAATAAAATTTAATGCTAAGGGTGGTACTAACAAGACCAAGGTTAACACCTTTGACCTGGGAGATGCTTGGCTACTTGCAATGTACTATTACAAGATGGGGCAAGGAACTCTAGCTGGTGTCGGATAATCCTTTTGATGCCAGCATTACTTTGACATCATAAAAGTAGGTACTTGCGTCATACCTGCATGTATTACAAAACAAACCATTTATCGAATGTTCACATCTAAGTAGATCTCTAATCTTTGCTTTTTCTGCTTCCTTCATTAGTCTCGTTTCTTCTTTAGATTGCTTTCTAGTTTTTCTCTAACTTCTGTTCTCTCTCTAGGCAATTTTCTACCATTCTTTTTATTTACTTTAGGTTTTGATAGATCTGCAACAAAAGCCTTATGGTCCCCCACAGTTACAATCGGGGTAATGCCTTTCATTAGTGCAATATATAATATAACGTTAGGATCTGTATTTCTTCGCAACTCATTCATACATAACTCATCAGGATAATGCATAGGAAATGTAACTATCTCATAAACGTGCTGTCTTTGTAAATCATTTAACAGTTCGTTACGAATCATAGGATAGACTGGAGCTGGCGTAAAATAGGCTAGCATAACTTCCTATAATGCAACAAACTATATAAGTCTTATGGTTTTATACATTTCTATGGATCAAAAGACATGGGTACAAGGAGACTTTACAGATAGTACCGCATATGACCTATCTGGTGTGGTATACGATAATAATACGCTAGCAACAGTAAGAGATATATCATCCTTTACAGGTACATTACGATTAATAGATCAATATGGAGAATCAGTATTTACAACTACTGATAATCTAACACTGGGAGCAGATGGAACAGTGTTAATAAAGTTTGCAAGTGGTAAATCACCTAGATTACAAGGAACATTTAAGGTTAGATTACGATTAGAAGTCAGTGGTTCTAGATTAACATGTGTTGGTGTCAATGGATCAGACGAAATATACTTTGAATACGATTAATTACTTCACTTTATCACAAAACAATAAGAAAAACACATATGGCTAACATATATAACATAAGAAAGAGTGTTTCTGGCTCAAATGCTCCTGTTTTACCTAAAATTAACCCAGTTAAGGAGAAATATGAGGGTACAATCAGGGTAATTGAAGCATTTAACCACAAAAGTGAGGTAAATCAGAGTGATTACATAGATGAACTGGCTCCAGATAGACCTTTTGTAGAAACTCTTAACGCAATTAACCAAGATCCTAGATTAAACTTATCAAATGAAACATATATCCAAATGGTCCTAGGAAAAGGGCTAAGAGTATCTGCAAAGAAAGAAAATATAGCCGATATGGTAACAGATTGGTGGGATGACATCAACTGGGATGAACAACTCGAGGATGCACTCTATTCTTACCTAGGATGTGGTAATATGTTCTTTGAACATGATCCAACATTTAAGGAATACATTGAAGTACCAATTACAACAATAGAAAGTATTGTAAGAAATAAGAATGGGGATATAAAGTTCTACTTACAACACGTTAATGATATTGACATCAAACTAAAACCAAGTGAGGTAACACAATTCAAGTTAACTAACGTATCTAGAGAACCTTTCGGTAGAGGACTACATCATTCTGTGCTATCCAACTATACAAACCCAGATACAGGAGAGGTATACGATTCTCCTCTAATTCAAATGAAAAAGATGGAAGATGCAATGCCAAAGATCTTTGAAGGCCACGCAGATCCAACTGTAATGTTCCACTTTGCAGATGCAGGTGAACAGTTCATTAAAACCCAAGCAGATGCACTAAAGAAGATGAAACATGGTTCCAAGATAGTTACAGATAAGGAATTTAATGTGAAAGTTATCGAGTCAAGTGGTAACAGCAAGTTTGAAGGTTACATTGAACACATTCAAAGAGATCTATTAGAGCCTGGTTCCAAATTCCCACTACAATTCTTCAACGCAGGATTTACAGCACGTGCATCTAGTGAGTCTACGGACTCTGTATTGACAAGAAAAGTAAAGAGAATTCAGGCACGATTAGCCAATCAAATCAAGTTAAAAATGGTATTACCATACCTAAAGGCAAGAGGTAAGAACATTAAAGCCAAAGATATACAAATATTCTTTGAAACCCCACAAAAACAAGAGGCAACCATAGCAGATGTTACAACATCATTTAGAGATAATATAATTAGACGTAGTGAGGCAAGACGATGGTTTGTAAACAACTCTAGTGTTGACATTAACGAGAATGACATGGCAGACGAACCACCAATCACAAGTGTTACACCTACGAACCAAATGAAAGATAACAGAACGCAAGAACCAGATAATACTTCTAATAGTGACAAAGAAGAAACAGTAATAGAACGAGCAATGCAAGATCTTAAAAATATGGTAAACATGAGAGAGGAACTGGACAGATCCGATAAGAGAAAGAATACCGCAGAAATATTAGACTTTATCAAGGAGTTAAAAAATGATTAAAATATACTTGGATGTCAAAGGCGATAGAGTCATAGAGTCCTTAGATCTAGGAAGAGTATCATTAGGAGAATCAACTAAATATACAGTATACATGAAGAACACAGATCCAGATTGGTCTATTTATAATATTAAGATTGAGAATACTAATCCAGAATTACGATTTGAAGCACCTGAGATGTTAAAGCCAAATGAAGTAAGAGAGGTCCATGTTTTCTGGACACCTAAACTGGATAACAGACAACCACTTAGAGCAGAATTCAAATTTTCAGGCGATATCTTTATAGGATAATGTCCGCAGACTTTGCACCTGCAAACTTTGAAAGTTTAAACTTTTCAATACCCGCAAGCAAGACAGGAAAGAAGATAATATCATTTGCTGAAACAAAACACTTTGAGAGTTCACTACCAATTATAGGTAATACTAAAATACATATTCCATCCCAGTCCTTAGATGTGTTGGCAACCCAAATACAAACTGTATCTGAGACAATTAAATATGATTACATCATTGCAACAGATGCAATACTATTAATCGAGGCAGCATGGATATTACCTATGCGTACCGTACCATACCGTACTATTGGAACTACCCAATTAAACGTTACCGAAGGCTTGGAGATAAGAGGACAAAAGGATTATACAAATGTTATTAGGAAACTAGAGAAGGTATTAAGTGAGAGTATCTAAACAATACTTCTCTATATCAATAACATTACAGATTATTCATGGCTAAACGTATAGCAGGTATAGCATTAATGCCAAGAGAGTCAAGAAACGGCATATATTATGATGTGGAAGAATTAAAGAAATTTGATGGGGTACAAGTACCACTAAGAGTAGAGCATGGTGGACCTGAAACCAATATCGGTACGGTTCTATTCACCTATGATGTTGAGAAATCTCAAGTAAGATATGAAGCAGAAGTAGAGAATGAGGAATGGCAAATTAAATTAGACAATGAACAGTATCAAGTATCTATAGGAGCAAGTGTATTAGAGCAACGAGAATTATGTGATGAACAAAGACAAAAGTGTTTAAACTCACCAATATTAAAAGATATATTAGAATTAAGTTTAGTTAAAACACCTGGGATACCAGAGTCAACTCTAGCAGTTATCGAGGACTTTCATATTCTATACGAAGAGGACCAAGTACCTATGACAGTACAAACTCCGACACTTATACCACAAGTAGATCAAACTAACACAGTTAATACTTCCAATATAGAAACACCTACGGAGATTAGTCATATGACAAACGAAACTTCCAAAATTGAAGAAAAAGTCAAAGTAACCATCGAAACCGATGGCGAAGTAGAAGTAGGTAAAGCCGAAGCAAAAACTGAGGTAGCCCCAGTTGTTGAAGCACCCGCTCCAGCAACAGCAACCCCAGAAACAACTTCTGAAAAAGTAGCCGAAAGAATCGAGAAATCCAATGCAGAAACACTAAAAGCAGTTATTGAAACTGTTTCAAATGCATGGAAACCAAAATCTGAAGTAGCAGAATCAACCTCTGACGCAGGTCATGTAGAAGAAGCATTTACTGACGATCAAGCCACAGAATTCATGGATAAACTCTTTGAATCTGGCTATAACAAATTGGTACTCGAGAAAGAAGGATGGATTCAAACCCACACAACCCAAAAACAATCTGGTAATGGTGAGGTTCAAGAAGCCGTTTCAACATCAGGAACTATTTCTGGAGTTAAAACAGCTAGCAACATCTCAATTCAATTAGGTGCAAAAACTGCAATTCCTATTAGACAGTATGGTCAATTCCAAGCTGTTCCAGTAGGACAAAATACAGCAAGATTCTACAGAATCACTGTACCAGATGCAGGAGCTATTACTGAAAGCCCAACTACAGATATCACAGCATCAACCCACACCCTAACAAGCATTGATGTCACCTGTTCAATTAGAGGTTGGAGACAAACAGTTGAGAAAGCAGAACTAGAGGATTATCCTGCAAGTTTCCTTAACGCTATAAGAGAAACCGCAAGATTAGAGTCCATTAGAGATGAACACAAACTGATCCTCCAAGACCTAGCTTCAACAGCACGAGACTTTGGTGGAGTTTCTACAGCACCTTACCACATTGGTGGTTCAGACGGTGTAGCAACAACTACAACAACCGAAGAAGATGCAGACGGTGAAATGGATGAGGATGGTCTTACATTTAGTAAGAGATACCTTGAAGAATTAGGTCAAGATACCTCCCCTGGTAACTTGATTGCTTTCATCAGCCCTAGAGCCTTTGAAGCACTAATTTCCTCAACCTCCCTATCTGAGTACACCCAGATCGGAAACGCCAGTGTCACTAGATTAGGACAAATGGAAAGACTGTATGGTATTGATATCATTGTCACCAACGAACTTCTTTCAGCCAATAACGCATCAAGAAACCTTGTATGTGTTAAAGGTAAAGCATGGGGATTAGCCTCACAAAGAAAGATGGAAATTGAGTTCCAAAAGAATGTCGCAGGACAATACTGGGATATTGTATGGACTCATAGAATTGGTGTTAATGTAATTGACGCAAACACATACGTTATAGTCTCTACTGTTAACGCATAGAACTATATCTTTTTTTATTTTTTATTTAAATACTTCTAATACCTATTTTGCTACACCTTTATATATGGATGTTGAACAACGTATATTCGACAAACTAGATGCTATAGAGAATCGATTAACAGACCTGTGCCTGCGATTAACGGTACTAGAGTCAGAGTATAAGTCACATCTGGACGAGTTAAAAGAAGATCAAGACAAGAAACTAAGAAGTAGGGATCTTATAATAGTATTAGTAGGAGTATCATTAGGAGTTATAGAGGTACTAAGAACTCTAGGCGTAATCTAAACAAAATAGTTATATAGTACATAATTAAGGGTTTACTATGACCGAAGGAAATCTTAGATATTATGGTTTGGGAGCATACACAGGTTTAGTAGCATTATTTGTTGCACTAGACAAAATTGTATTTGACCAAACAACAGCAATAGCCTTATTGGCTCCGATAGCAGCAATTATTGGTGCTGACTACCTAAAACACAGACTTGATTAGATAGTATCTTTATACTATTCTAACCATTCTTTTTTTATGTTAACAGGAGATAATCTTATGATATTGATAATGACACTTGCAGCACTATTTATCATAGGGATGGTGATTTGATATGCCTCTTATCTTCCATACAGAACATCTTAACAAACGCTTCATTCGTAATACCATATGGAATACCCTTTTACATTTTAAAGTTAACGATGTCGGTAAGTGGATAAGTAAATGGGATATTCATGTATGGGCATTAAAGGACACAAACCCTCTATTCTTTGAACACGTCAAGACCACTAGTGGCCAAAAGATCAATACAGATATGCCAAGCGGTGTAACAGGAAAGTTTAGAATGGACCTATATCTACACGATTCACAAAACATCTACAAGGCAAGAGAGAATAGTGATAGGGTAATGCATGAGGTTTGTCATGCCAGGCTAATAGGAACTCCATACTTTGTATATGGTGTTCACGATAATATTGATAACAGATTTAAAGTAGAGTTCTGGTACTGGGATAGATTTAAATATAGCAGATTTTACCTATCTATCATTGACATCAGAAAATACCTATAGAGTGGCAATAGGAATAAATTATTGGGATGATCCAAAGGGATTAATTAAAATATTAACTAATGATACTGTATATGATTATGTAGAAAAGATATATGTAATTGACGGTAGATATGAGGGTAGACTTGATGAGCCAGAAAGTCATATGGATTACCTTACAGATCTATCACAAATCTATTCTAAACTACATATCGTTAATATGGATGGATCAAAACAAATAGCAAAGAGGAACAAATACTGGGAGTTAGCACAGGTAGATCAAATGGACTATATGATAGTATGTGACTCTGACGAGTATATGGATTTTGATGTTCCAAAACTCATTGGTTCGTTACGAACTCTAGATGCAAGGCCTGAGAAATGCTATCCAGTAAAGCAACATATGGAAGGTATCAATGTTATGAGCAGACCAAGATTATTCAAAGGACCTTTTACTTTTAGACATTTACAAAGTAACAAGGATAATACAATATCTCATGGATCACTATATGAAAAAAACGGAACTGAGATAATCAATCAGATGTATGCTTGGTTTAAGGATCATCCAAAGAGACAGATTAACAGTGAGGATCAGTCTGGTATAGATGGTATAAAGATGTGGCATGATAAGACATTTCGTAGTAGAGATAGAGTCATAGCAGATAGAGTATACTATGATGAAACTCCATCTCGTTAATTTTATTATTTAAATAAAAAATTTTTAACCCATGTGCTTGATAACATAATCAAATTCTAACTCGAATGATTTATCTTCTGCACTTTTTAGTACGGTAATTGTACCGTAATCTGAGGTACTTATCTGTACAAGGTTCTCTAGATATTTGTTTGACTCTCGAAACCATTGAATTCCTAATGGTATCTGCATAATTGTTGACATAATTACTTCTTGTACAGTTTGTCTATATAAACATTATTATGACCAAATACGGTACAACCGATGAAATCGAGAAACTAGCCTGGGGAGGAGTAAAGACAGCAGGAACTCCAGCAACAGTAATCACCATACAGAACACAGTAACAGATCTTATTAATCTTATATTAAACAGAAACTCTGATTTTACAACTGTGCCTACCGCAATAGATAGTATAGCAAATCTAACAGGCTCCGAAATCCTTAGAAACATAGGTAAAAGGACAGAACTATCTACAGTACAGATATACGATCAGTTAGCAGTATTACTGAAAAACTACATGGACCAAGCACCTCAAGATCAATCCAGATGGGGTAACGTGTGGTATACTTGACCGTCACATTTACAAATCTAGTTGGTACAAGAGAAAATCTAGATAAAACAATCAGAGATCTATTACAAGATAACTGGACAGCATCAAACATTACGGGAACAATAACTCCAAACTTTGTCAGTGATACTGAAGAACCTGATCAGTTAGCAAGAGCAGACGGATCATACATGAATGAGGTAAGGGTAAACTACTCTAGTAGAACCAGATATGAGATAGATAACTTTGAAGTCAATGGAGATGATAAACACGCATGGGTATGTACATGTTTCATAGAACTCCAAGGTGAATCACTGGCAATATTATTAGAACTTGAGGATGAAGTACATAGAATCTTATGGGAGAACAGCCCAAATGGAGCAACTAGATTACCCAAGAGTAATACACAAGCATCCGAAGTTGCCTTCTTTGATGACTCTGAACCAGAGTTTGAACGTTTAGAACCTGACAGTGAGCAAGATGATACACCAACTTCACAAGCAGAACTAAAGATGGTATACTATAAGACAAGAACGTAATACTTCTCTATAACAATTTAATCAAAACACATACATGACAGTTTCAGCACATAACCTTACAACTAAAAGAGATATCGTAAAAGAATTACAATTCGTTACCGAAGGAGATTCTGTTTCCACTCCAGCACTATACGGTGCAACACCAAACTCTTCAACCTTTGCACTAGTTGGAAACAACACCGAGATTAATATTCAGCCAGATGTACAACATATGGATGTCTCAGTATTAGGATCCGAGGATGTCATTCACGCAGTTAAGACACAATCATTATATGCATTTACTCTTAGAAATAATCCTATAGATTTAACATTATGGTCCTATCTGTGGAATTCAAGCGGAACAGGAGCATTATCACCAGACAGTTCATTATCATTTACATATTCATTTAACTTAAACGGTACAGAATACTTTCAACACATTAGAGGAGCAAGACCAACATCAGGAACTCTATCTGTATCAAGAGGAATGTGGGATCAAAGCATGACCTTTATCGCAAAAGATATTACTATTCCAGCAACATCAACAGGTGACGGTGGAACCCCTGTATATCAATCATCAGAAACATCATCATCACCAATCGTTCACAGTGATGGTGGAGGTAGTCCATTCACTTATAACTCTGTATCATACGGTGAAAGATCATTTAGTACAACAGTAAATAGAAACATGGCTGTAATGGCAGTTAACGGTGAAACTGATATCACTTATACTAAAGCAACTGACAGATCTATTACATTTACAGCAGATGTATTTTCTGGAAAATCAAGTAGTGAAACAGCATTATACACACTATACGAATCTAAAGATGCAGATGCAGCAAGTTACAAATTCACAACTTCTCCAAGCAAAACATTAACCTATGCAAACGCTGTTATCACAGATTATAGTTATACTCACGCAGCAGGATCAGCAGACGCATTAATCGAGTCTATCACCTGTAGAGCAG
>ERZ890604.632-NODE-632-length-11635-cov-10.949050_pt1 | contig 11635 bp, 16 predicted proteins | sample MGYA00521097_ERZ890604 | MGnify/ENA primary metagenome ERZ890604 (study PRJEB32303, sample SAMEA104408625) | aquatic metagenome | biome: Brackish water; feature: Chemocline; material: water | place: Baltic Sea | collected 2014-10-26T21:54:00 | depth 120 m ... | reverse complement strand
ATATTGAGTCCTCCTCAATCGAAAATACATAATTGTATTTCCTCACTAATATTTATCGGATTTCAGGGTGTCTAAGAAGAAGTATTCTTTGAATGTTGTTAAATATAGGATTATTTGGGTAATTTAATCAAAACCTCTCGCTTTATACCAGTTGCGATATAAACTTAACGCACTATTGATGGTGTCATTGTCAATGTGATATTTAAGATGCGTTAGTAACTTTCTATACTCGGCTAAAAACTTCTCCTCACCTTGAACAAAATTGTCAATGTTAATCATGTAAGGATCATAGTCTCTTTCAAATTGTTCTACATGTGATTTAGTTATAGGAGTAAATGGATAGTCTATTCTATTAACTAACAAGTTTTGTTTGTGTTTCCATTTATGATCATATTTGTGAAAAACCTTTCCTGCTCTAATACCGATATACTGTAACTCATCAAAGTTCGTAAATTGATGACTTTCACCAACTACATTGTATGAGTGTTCTGCTATTGTTATTGTTTTATATTTAGATTGATTAAAAAATAACTCATACCATTCTGCTGGAGTCTTGTATAGAGATAATTCAAATTTGTCCCATGCATGGTCACTTGTAATCTTTTTAAAAGGGTCGCTTCGGTAAGGAGTAGTCAATGGAAAAGTATCTTCGTGTAATGAAAGCAAGTACTTTACTATATTGCCACAGTGACCGGTATTATATACGACTATATTACATTTGTTCATTATAATACTATTTAGACATGTCAAAACCAACTAAATATTAGTACGAAAATGCATTTAGCATTATCGTAAAACTGAAAATTAATGGAGGAAGCTATATGGATTTTCAAACACTACTCGCAATAGTTATTGTAGGTGCGGTTATCTTTTTTGTAATGAAAAAAAGAAAAGATAAAAAATCTGGTGGAACAGGAGGCTCCGGTGGAGGCTCAGGGTCTGTCAGTAAATATAAAAACCAGCAACGTAAATAAGAACTAACCCATTTTATTTAAACAATAATAACAATTGCTTAAACGCAAGGAGAAAGAACTATGTTAGAGAAACTTAACGGTCTTGTAAAAGATCATTTCAATAACGTGATTAAATTAGTGATAGCATTATCATTAGTTTGCATTGCAAACGGAGTCAACGCATCCACATTTAGTGGCAGTGTTGGCATAGGATCAGATTATGTCTTCAGAGGAATCTCACAGCACGAAGGTAATCACGTATTGTCTGCATCAATAGATGCTGATATTATAGGTGGTGTATACGCAAGTGCTTGGGTATCAGAAGTTGATTTTGGTGACGGTAAAGCCGAACACGAAATCGATACTGTTGTCGGCCTCAAAAAAGATTGGAAGCACGTTGGTTTTAATGTAGCCTATATAGACTACGGATACCGCGGAAACTCATCTTTAGACTATGAAGAAATCCTAATTTCTGCTACACTAGCAGGTGTTACAGTGGCTCATTATATGGGACAAGACGAAGCATCTGACTATACAGAATTTTCAACAGGCTTGTTAAAAGTTGTTGACATGGCGTATGGTGATGCAGAAGGACAAGGAACACATTGGGCAATCTCTAAAAGTTTTGATGCTCTTAAGGGAACAGTTAAAGTTGGTTATACTGACTTTACTGCCGATGATGCTTCTGGACTGTTAGACGAAGACAATCTATTTGTAAACTACGTTTATACATTCTAAAACAGACTCACACTTTAAAAAGCACTGTGGATATTTTACAGTGCTTTTTTTTCGTCATAAATACAGTGACGCCTTGAGTACTTTAGGCATATTATTATAAAACTAACAAGAAGGAGATAATAATGTCAGTCGTAGTACCTGAACACAAACACTTAATTATTCGTGCAGAAGTAAACAATCCGCCTAAGACCGCAAGTTGGGTTCATGGTTGGTTAAATCAATTAGTAGATAAGATTGGCATGAAAGTTTGCCAAGGCCCTATTACAGCATACGTAGACGTACCAGGCAACAAGGGTGTAACCGGAGTTGTCATTATCGAAACTAGTCACATTGCAATTCATGTATGGGACGAAGCCAACCCTGCACTCGTGCAATTAGACGTATACACATGCGGACCATTTGACAAAGAATTAATCTTTGCAGAATTAGCAGAATGGGAACCCACCAAAGTTGAATGGAAATTTTTAGACAGAGAACACGGTCTACATCAAGTTAGTCAATCATAAAACTAAGCCGTGTAAAAACGGCTTTTCCTAAAATTCAAAAAGTAGCGTATAATTATACTTTTTTATAATATTCTTTGTGATAGGCATCTATGCCCTTTTCGTCTATGATATACGCCGCTCTAGTATTTAATGTCTCTATCGTTTCCATATCTAGGAAGTTAAAGTATGGATTTTTTCGACTAAAATGCACCGACATGTAAGTATGTAGAATGTCTAGTTTTGGATAACTCCAACATACTATTGCTTTTTCCTGTTTTGCTTGTGCTATTGTCTTCATTAATAGCTTTTGACCTAAGCCTAGACCACGATATTCTGGCAAGACAACTAACCCTCGTGATCTGTACAATCTGTCTACACACATGTGTCCAGAATTTACACCTACTAATTTATCATTGTGAAATGCACCCCAAAATGTAGGAGTAAACTGCATATTCTTTAAATCATACGCCGGCTGATTATCATCTCCTAAGAAAAAGCACATAGCACTAGTCGGTTCAGTAGACATTGTTGTCAAATGCTCTTCCCAAATAGGAAGAATTTCTTCCCAAGTAATTCGTTTATAACATATCATGTAGGTAATCCTAAATTATATAATGTTTTATCTGGATGTCCGGGTAAGTACAAATCGCCTTTGTGGGCCCAACGCACAGTAAACGCTAATCGTGGTTTGCCATCAATGCCCATATGTGAATTAACGCCGTGTACTATTCCATTGCCATTGATGCATAGTGCTTCATTTTTCTTAGGTCGGTAAACAAAGTCGCCATTTAATGTATAAAACTCACCGCCTCCATTCTCTACATAATCATGTAGATAAAATGTTACAGACCTTGCTCTTGCAGTATGCGAACTAGGTGTATTAAAATATGTATTAGCCATATCTGTGTGTAATGCCAAATATTTAGTATAAGTGTTATAGTTAAAATGCCAACGATACGGAACCCATGCATCAGGTTCGTCAGCAAAAGGCTCTAAATTTTTAAGTATATTTAAATGACGATAGAATAACGGGTGAATGTTAGTTCTTAGATGTTGCCAGGACCAATCGTGTATCGTATCTTTAGTTTGATGCCAATAGTCTTTTTCAAATGTCAAATCATAAACGACTAGTTGATTTCTGTCGTTTTGTTTATGTGAGATAACGTGAAACTTTTTGTTCTGATGCGAAAAAGAAGTCCCGTGTGTTTTGTAGGTAGATGTGTTGGTAGTATCTAGTTGCGAAAGAACAGTTTGTTCGATTTGAGAATACATAGCATCAGAATATACGTCTTTGTAGACATAGGCATCCAACGAGTGTTGTGTAGACCAGTGTTTGTTTGGTTTATTTCTAGTAATATGTTCAATCTGCATATCTATATTTAGTGATACACAGATTGATCATATTATAATTTTATTTAATGTTACTTGACCAGTATGCAAAGAAACTAATACTGTTAACATCTGTTAATGCAAGTGTTATGTCAGAGTTTTGTGTATCTTTGTAATCTATGTTAGCATTAAAATATAACAGTGTTGATGTGGTCATTGTAATTTTTGATGTTGAAACTTTGCCGGTAAATTCTACTTGTTCTAAAGGTGTTCCTTCTGGTAAAACAAGTCCTGATGCTGGAGAAATAGTAACGATGCCTGTAGCACTATCAACTGTTACGTAAGGACTGTATTTTGCTTCAATAGCACTGTCGCTCCACGTAATGCTGTATACTGGAACATCATCTGGGTATAACTCAACGAATGAATCTATAGACAGAGCAGAGTTTAAATCAGCAATTATGTCTTCTTCCTCAGGGTCTTGTCCGGTACTTACGCCTATGTATGAAACCATGTTGTTGTCTTTGTAAGATGCGTTGGGGTCAGCAGTAAAGACATATGCTAGTGCGTTTTGATTCTCAGAAAAAGTATCGTCTTCAAACAACAACGCATTTTTAGTACTAGTCGTAAGGATTGTACTTTTGATCTCGTCAAAGAATATAGCAGAAGAATTCATTGACCCTATTACTACTGCAATACCAGCAACTAGTGGTGATGCAAAAGATGTTCCTGATGCTTCCCCGTACAGTCCGCCTTGATTGCCAAGCATGCCTGAATCATCTAATCCAGCTGGATGTGCAACTAAAATACCTTCGCCAGGTGCAAAGATATCTAAATTTAAACCAGTTGCAGTTGTTAATCCAGAGTCTCCAGGAGCGATGTTGTTGAAACCAGATGGGATATCGTATTTGTCAATAGAACCAACAGTAATAACATCGTCTATTCCTGCTGGACTAACATTTTCAACGTCTTGTCCACCATTTCCTGCCGCACAGATAACAGTCACGCCTGCATCGACTAAACCTTGAACTCTATCGTCTAAGAAACTTGAACGAGCCATGCCCCATGACATATTAACGATTCGTGTTTTGTTTGGATCTGCTGTAACTTCTGCAACGATAGCATCGATTGCCTCAGATATTTCGATTAAGTTAGCATTATAATCTTCGCCGCCTACTACTCCGCCAATCTTAACATTTCGAAGTGTACAATGAGATGTGATGCCTAAATTTTTGCCTACTGCCATGGCCGCTACTGCTGTTCCGTGACCTTTTTGATCTGAATAATCACCGTTAAACGCAGGAAGTGCGTAAAAGTTTTCTTTAACTAAGTTAGCATCATCAAATTCAGGGTGAGTAAAGTCAATCCCAGAGTCCATAATATATAATTCGGGTTTTGACAAAGCATTTGTGTCATGCATTGAGTATGAAGTACTTAACGGTCTATATTGACTTGCAACACGAATTCGTGCCCACTGCCCTGCAGTAGATTCAGGGAGATTATCAGATGCAGTAATTGAGGTGGTTGTAATATTAGATACTGCTAAGTATTCAATTGGTTGACTGTTAACGTCAATAGCATCGACTACCTTAGCCAATTCAGCACCAGCAGTTGATGTAACTTTAAACCAACCGTGCCCTAAATCAGCTACTACAGTAGCATGTTGTTCAATAGCAGATTGTGTGCCTTTAACCAAGAATACATGTTCGGAATCGTCTGTTTGAGCAACAACTGAAACTGTTGCATCCTTCGTTGCCTGCTCTAATAAATGAAAACTAGCGTCTAAACTGTTTCCGATGGGTGTCGGTAAACCGTGTTTTGCGGCGAAGGCGACCGTTGACTCATCACTGTCAAATGTTACTCTGATACTCATGCTTGTATGCTCCAATGTTTTGTTTGCTACTACTGTATGTATTTATCTTTGCTTTACGATATTGTATTTTCTAGTAAAAAGCAGTGGGTTTAATTATAAGTGTATTTATCCCCGCTAAATATCAGTATGCCTTTTAAAGTTCACGTTATACACGATCTTATGTATGGGTTCAATGAACCCACAGAGTTCGCTGACCTAAATCTTCCTGAAGTTGATCTTGTTATATTTAACGGTAATATATCAGTTAATGCTAAACGTACTATGCTGTACGCTACTGAATTGACTACAAAATATCCTAACGTACAATTTGTACTTAATCTCGGGTGGTATGAAACATATTTTACTTATATGCCGAAAGATACCTGGGAACTTGAAGATAACATGTCTGCAAGAATTCAAAATAGTGATGATTGGCCAAAGAACTTACATTGGAAAGACCCTCGATCTAAAGACGGACTAACGATCTTATTACAAACAGGACAAACAATTCAAGTTTGGCCAACATTTGGTTTTCCTAAAGTTAGACCCACACATAATTGGAAAGACTTGTGGTTTTATCTTAACATATGCACAGGTGTTTTGGGTAGAGATAAGCCAGAAGAACTAGATGAGATAAACAAACAACTGCCTTTTAAATTGTACAGTGAGTATCCAGTGTGGGCAACTCCCGAGTGGATCAATGAAAGATTTGAAATAGAAGAAACTAATATAAGAAACTTTGAAGTAAATGCAAAGCATTATCAAATACTAGTGACACATCTTAACCCATTAAAAGACACTAGATTAGAAGGGATAGTGACAAGTCCGTACTGTATTCATTGGGCAAACAGATTGTGGGTAACAACTAACCAAGAAAAGTCTGTTCAATTCTTGGGAGGCAAGTTATATGCTAATCCTGGCAGAGGGTCAATCGCTAGAGGGAAAGTGCTTGAGGTAGATAACATCTAACGCCTTGTGTTGATCATTATCTAACTGAACTTTGTATGCATGGCTATCGTTGTTATACCTTCCCCCATCCATACTACATAACGGATGTCTAAATCGTTTTTCAAATGCCCAACCATCACCGGTTTGTTCTTCAAAATAGTCTTTAACTAATTCAAATCCTGTATACTTTTGCGGCTGTGGCATTAAATCAAATCCGATTCGTCTATAGCCAATTAATTTGGCCGCATACTTTTCTGCTTCGACTGCCTTTAATGCATCATACTCACGCAAAGCAGTACTGTTGTTCTTGTAATCTAAATTTTTAATATCAGGAGTAGATAAAGTAATTGCCCATGCTAATTCAGGACTGAAACTTAAAAAACTTCCTTGAACTGCAATGTCAAACTTATCAGCACATGTAGCCCAGTAATAAGGAACTTTAGTAAAGTTAACTCCATACTCTCCGCAGTTTCTATCTGGTGCCTGACCACCGAAGCACACCCCAGTGTAACCCATATGTGTTAGTATCTCTACGAATCGATAATGTGTATTGAAGTGTGGACTAACGTTCCCATACTTAGTTGTCATGTCTACATTATCTCTGGTGAGAAATGATACGACATCAAATTCTATTTCTCTGTATGGAATGTCCCATGTATGACAATATGCTTTAGCGTGTTCACAGTCTTGCTTGTTCAATCCGTCTTTAAAATTAAAGATAATCACATGGGCTGATAAGTCTGCCTCAGACCAACATTGTAACATCGCTTGACTATCAATGCCACCACTGAAACACAATGCTGGGAATTGACCTAACGATTCTGCACAACGTTTAGCGGCATTAATGCGCCATTGTTTTGTTTTTGTATCACTGTATGGATATAACTTTTCAAAAAACTCCGTAGTTAAATTAACTTTGTGGTCTTCTCCAGTACCGGCCGCCATGCCACTGACATCTAGCCAGTCGTTGTAGAATGCTTTAAATTGCGACAATTTTCTTCACCATTTTGTTTAAGATATGTTCATCTGTGTTGATATTTAAGACTAACATTAAACAATTGTCAACAAAACTAAAAAGACTATGTAGTCTGCTTGTGTTAACAAAGTATGTTGCCCCTAAATCAAACCTTAGTAATTTTTCTTCTTGTATCCACTTCATGTCATTAATGCCGAAGTTGTATATCGGTACCATGATTCTAAACGTAGGCACAGCAACAATTGCCCCATTATCTCTATGCGGTGGAAAGAATCCACCTTGATCTAATCTTAGAAAATGTGTTCTGCCTAAGTTCTGTCCCCAAAAGTTTAGAAACTGGTCTAACTCTGGAATCAATGCACAGACATTTGTTCGTGTTTTAAAATCACCTTCTGTGTATGATTCTCCGTGTAACCTATACCACTCTCTTAAACTGTTTAAGTCAGGATCTCCGCTGAATTGACCATCTAAACTAGTCACACTCAAACCAAAACGATTGTTAGGTTGTTTGTGACCTTGATAGGGCTTCCAACCTGGATGTTTATCACAGATATCTTTCACTCTGTTTAAATCCATCTTTGGGAAATCAAGTTCTACAACTTCTCCCCAATTTGTTATAAAGTCTGTCAATGTAGCCATATAGTATATTTAGTGAGTAAATACAGTATGCAATTAAATTTTAAATTCGTCCAAACCAATGTTTTGTGCTACGAAGAATCAGACAAATGTAAATTAATCCAGGTAATTTGCGATAAAGTCGAACAACTCTTAAGTTTACCAGAGTCTGTCAGTATAGAATTTACTCCTATGGCTCCGCATACTTACGGAGATACATTAATTGATTACAAGAATCAAACAAAGATAAGACTCAACAAAGATTTACAGATAAATGATATAATGATTCCTCTCGTGCATGAATTAATACACTTGCATCAAATGCACATAGGTCAGTTAATGATTACTCATGCTGGAGTTTATGTTTGGGAGAAACAGACTTATGAAGTAGATGTTACACAGATGATGTACACTGACTATTTAAGGTTACCTTGGGAAGCAGACGTAGCAGATAAACAACCGAAGTTACTGGAAGAGATACTTAAATCTTACAGGTAACAGACGGTGTATCTGCATAGTCAGACAACGAAACTCCGTACTTAGTACACAATTCTGTTTTCGTTTCTGAATCTAATTCTAGCCATTTCTTCGAATATTGAATAATAGTAGAGTAATCATTTCTGGACTCCCAACCAACTTCAAAACATGAAGGCCTTATCATATCACAATTTATCCAATCCATTGTACAAAGGTTTACGTTGTGTTCTTCGATCCATTGCCTATATTGTATTTGACTACCGGGCAGATCATGGGATGCTAATGCATTTCGTAAAATGTATCTTTCAATGAGGTGTTCAAAACTTGCACTTGTAAACATTATTAACCAGTCTTGTATTGCAACATCAGGTAGTTGACCTTTTGTACAATGTACTGGGTCAATCTGATTGTTATGTATTTCTACTCCTGTAATATTAACAGTGTTTTCTTCAGGTAAGATAAACGGCAAGTATTCTCCTGCTTTATCCCCGTGTATTATCTTTACTCTCTCCGGCAACACATCAGGCCTTGAATCAAATATGATATCGTATTTTTTTGTATTGTTTTTTAATTTTTTTTCTGTAGCTCTGATATGAGGGAGAAGTAACGCCCCCATAAATGCAGGACTTGTGAAACTATTATAGTATTCAGTATCACACACTTCAGGTGAAACAATTTGAAAGTGTACCAGATTCTGGTGTTTAAAAGTCTCTACGACACCATCAGTATTACTTCTTTCCCAGGTAATAAAATAATAATCAACATTGTTTGCGATACTATCATAGAAATCAAAAACCATTGGACAAATATAGTGCCAGGTTCTGACATGTCCTCTTAGTATAACTGCAATGTGATCTACTTTCATTTTTATTTATGATTCCAATCTTCTGAGAACAAACAGAAACGTTCTTGCCCATCAGGTGTTTTGTATACAAACTGCATTGCTAACATAAGTATAATCTTACCTTCATGTGATCTACTAAACGAGGGCTCCCGGTGTACGATATAGTCACCTACTGCTGGTTTATTCTTACCTTTCTTTTTATCTGTCATAGTAATTCATTCTCTTTACAGTAGTCATACATATAGTTAGCCCAGTGTTTGTGTCCTTCAGCACTAGGGTGAAATACAACAAAGACTTCTTCAGCAGTACCTTTGGTCAACATGTGTTTCCATGCTGTAGTGTCTTTGATAAAGCGTTTGCTATCTAATGACTCCCAGAACATTTTATCTCCAGGTGTAATCTTGTTAAAATTCTCTTCGTATGCTTCATCGTCCCAATCATAGATCATTTTTTCATGGTGATGATAGAATGCTTGGTGCATAACATACTTAATGCCGTAGTTTTTTAATATGTGTTCTGTCTGCCACAGTTGTTGAATCCAGCGATGTATAAATTCGCCTTCATTCCAAAAATTATCAAAGTACAATCGCATAAACTGATCAATGTCTTTATTGTTGTGGTCCTGATCCATTGACCAAGGTCCAAACGGCAACCAATTATCCTCTCCCCACTGTTCTTTGTAATAAAACTCTCTGCGTTCTGGACTTGTCCAACCAATAGATATAAACAAGTCACTTGTGTCTCTACCTGATAAGTATCCTTCTGTTACTAGCCACTCAAATAATTTACGCACTATCGCATCGTTTGATAACGAAGGGCTACTCAAGTCTACTAGTTCATCAGCATCAAATTTATCTGCTAGTCTATTAATATAACGGTTTTTAAGACGAAAGTCAATGTTAACGGGTTTAGACTGCCTTTCAAATCCACCACCAGGTAGATTCATAATCGGTGTTGGCTCTTCAATTGGATCTACTAACTCTGCACCCCAGCACCAACTATCGCCTACGCCTACGAGTCTCATGCTCTGGCCTCTTTTATGTATTGTACATAGTCACTACATATACCAAAGCATTTTGCTTTAGTTGTATATGCTAACCAATCTTCATGTGCTAGTTCTGGCATTACCATGATACTACGATCAGTTAGATCGAATCCTGGACTAGTCCAAATATACTCTTTATTTGTCAACGTGTAATCATCAATATCGTGCCAGAAATAATTTAGTCTATTAGAACCAAAGTTGTCTGTCATGTATTTTAATGCTTCTATGTTTTTACAGTGAAACCAAATGTTACTACTCATTAGTATCTTTTGACTTACCTCATATTTAGGTTCGTCATGTCCTAAAAACATTGCTCCATCAACTATTCTAACATCAACTTCTACATCAAACCCTAGATCAAGTGCTTTTGCAATATGATCTGGATGGTTCTCTAATTCGCTAGGTCCATCTACGTTGCCTCTGTGTGCAATGTATGTTATAATATCTTTAGCGATTTTAGTATCTCCCAAGTTTCTTTGTACCCACCAGTGACTTTAAAAGGATGGGTGTCATACAATTCATTTTGGTCTTCCTTGAAGTGATGCAATATATCATACAACGGTTTATCTATACCATACTCATCGCATCTATCTCCGAAAAAATAAATTGTACCTGTTGGATCGGTCTCATTAAGGATTCGTGCTTTATTAGCGCCTCGTAATACAATATCAACACTGCAATCGCCTCCTAAATAACAATCAAATCTAGGAAAACATTCATTTAGTTGTGTAATAAAATTTGTTCTTTCATGGTAGAGACTGTCGTAGTCTATGTAAGACTGTCTTTCTTCTATACTTGCCCCACGTTTAACAAATGAAAAATTACAACTTCCGCTTCGATATTGAATTACGTCTTCCCATGCTTGTTTTGCTTGATACATGCTATGTATATAGAAACTTTTTAAATGACTAAACTCGTTTTCTGAAAACGTGAACTGATTAATAACAACCTCAAACCCATTCTCAGTCCAGATAGAATTGCCTAAACAATGGTATCCAATCTTAGACCCATATGCTAGTAGCTGGCCTATTTGGTTTTTTGTTTTTTCTCTTGGAGAACCAGTGACTAGGTAATATTCTTTGTCTATTAAAAAATCTTCTAACCACCATCTAAACTGATCATTGATAGGTTGGCCTCGGTCGCATAGCACACCGTCAACATCAAATAGAAATTTTGCACTCATACGATATATTTATCCTGGGTGTCGCTTGGAGTTTTTATACAGACAATCGTACAGTCTTCGTAAAATGTCGGGTCTGCTATCTCGTTGGGTTCGATAATAAACGTATCACCCGCTGATAACTCTGTGTCGCATACATTCATAGAGCCTTTGATTAGAATGTTATACTCTGTGCCTTTCTTGTGATAGTGAG
>ERZ890604.630-NODE-630-length-11661-cov-3.683612_pt1 | contig 11661 bp, 25 predicted proteins | sample MGYA00521097_ERZ890604 | MGnify/ENA primary metagenome ERZ890604 (study PRJEB32303, sample SAMEA104408625) | aquatic metagenome | biome: Brackish water; feature: Chemocline; material: water | place: Baltic Sea | collected 2014-10-26T21:54:00 | depth 120 m ... | reverse complement strand
TGGTCTACTGCTCCGTTGATTGTTGTACCAGTGATACCTATTGTTGCTACACCATCATCTCTTGCGTGTTGAACATCACTATCTGTTTTCCAAACCTGTAACATATCAAACTGCATTGTTCTATCTCCAGCCACTACTGCGGTAGAGTTGTTCATTCTCCAGTATTTCAAGGTGTTGGTGGCCGCCACAATTGTAGTTGTAATAAGTGCGCCAACTGGATACTTGTATTTTCTATCAAGTCCAAAGAATTGTGTAGTAAATGTGGTTGTGTTAGTTCTTATAATTTCCCAGTAATACCATTTGTTATTTTGCATAATAACGTTCTGTGTATCCTCGTGTGTTATGTCTTGTGATTGGTTATCTGATTCACAACTTTGTACTTGGTAAGTATTACTTGCACTATTTTCAATAACAATTCCGATAAAGTCTTGGACGGTGTTGTATGCACTTGCACTATCAACACTACTAGCTCCGATGAATATTCTTCCACCAGCTCCACTATCTGCTTTTGCTGTAATCATTGTTCTGAATCTTACAGTCCATGTTGAGTTAGAAAGATTACCACCAGTTACTTGTGCTAAGTCATAAGATACACCGTCATTTGTACCGTCACCGACACATTGACAAGTCATTCTGTCATTAACTGCATCGATTGTAAATTTAGTATGATCATTTGTTAACCAACCATCTTGTGTTGAAGGACTGGTTGTATGTGCTACGCCGGCATCAAAGTAATGGTTTAATTCTTGTATTTCTTCCATACCATAGCTGTTTGACCAGAAACCTGTTATCAATGTTGTATGATCTGGTAGAACTGGTAATGGTGTTACTAAATTATCTGTTACTGGTGATACTACTAAATAGTTAGCGTGATTTCTATTTGTATTGATTAAGTGTAGTAAATCTCCAATTGAACTAAATCTAACTGGGTCTAGTGAAAATACACCAGCGTTATCTAATGTACCATCTCCACTCATTGTAACTGATTGACCTTGGTTTGATCCGTCACCAACAATAATGTTACCATCTGTAACTGCCAATTTACTTGCATCAATGGCGGCGGCGGCTTTGATATCTGCATTTTTAATATTTGTAATTGAGTTACCAGTTCCTTCTGCATCGAAAGTTTTGTTTGTAAATGCATCGGTTGTATCTGTACCAACGAGTGTGGTTGTTGCATCTGGATAAGTAATAGTTCTATTATCTGTAATTGCACTAACTAGAGTTAATACTTTGGCAGTTGTACCAGCACCAACACTCCATTGAATTTGTTTTGTTGTATCGGCTTCATCTCTAATTGCGAATAAACTATCTAAGAATGTAGTTGATCCAGAACCAGCGAATTGTGTAAGGACTCCACCTTTTCTAACAAGTAGAACTGGTACGGTTTCTGAAAGTGTAATATCTACTCCACCCTGTAAGAAACATTGGTCGGCTGTAGGACTTGCAGAATGTTCTAATGTGATTGTGTCACCTATTTTGGCGTAAAGTGCTACAACATCATCATCTGATAATCCAGAAATTGAAACTAGAATATCATCTGTGCCGGTTTCTGCATCTACTTCAATTGCGGTAGAAATTGCTGGTAAGACACCGGTTGCAATTGTAGTTTGTGTAATTGGTAAACCTAAAATTTTACTAATGTCAATACCCTTATTTGTAAGGTTTTGAGCTTGTGCATTAAATGTAATTTCGTCATTTGCTGATAAGGCTGGAAGAATAATATTTTTATCTGAGCCAGTAATTGCTCCGCTTTGAACAATATAAGTAAAAGATCCTGCTGGATTTACAATATGTAATTTTCCATTACGGAAGAAAAATTCTGAATTAATATCTACATCATCTACATCTATGTCACCGTTAAAGAGTTGACTGATTTTCTTTACATCTGGTGCGCCATAAATTACACTTGAACCAGCGTTAGGATCGGTTGCTTCTTTCCAGTTGGTTGTAGGTACAGGCATACAATATCTAACAAACTTTATCTATATAAGCATATTAATTTATATTAGAGGAGGTTTTTGAACTTGGAAAAAAAAATAAAAATTGTGATTAATCTAAAGTGCGAAAACTTTAAACTTTAGTGTTGTTGGTGCTGTGACAATTACATTTGTACCGTCATGAGCTCCTTCCAAAATATCTAAAGTTCCTGCTAATCCTGTATCTTCACTTGCGAGAATTAGAACTAGTGCTGGAGTTCTTCCTAAACCATGTGCTACGTTTTGTGGTGAGGCTGTTCCAGTTGTTTCTGCACTTAAGAAGTAATCGAGTTTACCAGCTTGAATGCTGGCGGCGGCAATATCTGCATTAACTACAACTCCATCCGGTAAACCACCGATTGAAACTTTAGGAACTAATACATTATTTGCATCTCTTGTCCATCTATTAGGCATATATAATTGTTCACCTAAACGTATTTAAGCATATTATTTTCTGTCACTTGCTGTAAGTAACCATTTCAACCATCTCTTGATTTTATGTTCACTGAGACCTCTATCTCCATATTTTGCGTGAAGTCTTGGAATATCTTCTGCTTCGGTCATAAATTCTGTCATCTGTCCTTCACTTGGAGACATTATGTTTCCTGAAACTTTACTATGCGGAAATCCTAGACCGTGTAAAACTTCATGGGTATAAACTTGATCAAGATCATAACTTTTACCTCTACTGTTTGATACGTATGGATAATTTACTGGATCAATATCATGTAGTGGTACTGGGTTACCATGACTTGTCCAGAAAAATGCTGAATTAATTACACAAAGTCCTCTAAACTTATTTGTATAAGAGTTAATCGGATAGTAATGATACATTAGAGTATTTGAGTTAAGTTGTTCATCTGGATCAGTTTCTACGGTTCTAAATTCTACTCTAAAGTCTGCATACTCTCCTTCCCTTGCTCTTCTAAATTTTAGATCAGTTCGGATAGATATTCTTCTATATGAAAATTCCACAGATTTTAAAACTTGTTTGTTTGTTATTTCTGTATCTTCATTCATTACTCTATATGTGAAAAACTTTCCATTTCTTGGTTCAAATGTTCCGTATTGTTTATCTTCTTCTATAATTTTAGTGATATCGGTAGTTTCTAATTGTGCTGATTTAAATTGTACTTCGCCATTATGTCCTACCATTGCTCTACAAATTTGTCCGCTCTCTGGATAATCTCCAGACTTAGTATAACGTGTTGCTCTTGTTCTAACCAACTATTTCCACCATTCTTTTAATTACAGTATCTTCATGCCATTCTTTTCCATATACACGTACAACAAGAAGATATTTACCATTTAACCATGTCTGATAATCTTGTTTATTAATTGTCTTTATACTTCCAGTTGGAATTCTGATCTCATCTACATTGACATCTTTTTTATCATATGATACAGTTGGTCTAAGTTGAATATCAAAATCACTCTTTGGATCATAGTGAGATTTTTTAGCCCATTTATAACCGTCACCAAATAGATAGTTAATATTTTTAACTTTATTAGAAAATTTAATTACGATATCTTCGCCCATTGTAACTAGTTTAGGTAATGTGAAAGTACAATATTTATTATCAGGATCTTCAAATTCTTCATATTGTTGTTTACTTAACCATTTAATTGCATCATCAAAATCACCTCTTCCTTTTGCATATGGTTTTATTTCTTTCTTGCTTTCTTTCTTGCTTTCTTGTTTTGCTTCATCAACTATAATTGCTGGTTCAGTTTCAAATTCTGGTTCGTTAAGAGTTTCTTCTAAATCTAATCCTTCTGGCTCATCTGACATAATATAAATAAATAAAGAAAGTAATAGTATTTAACTTTATACTATAACTGTTTTTCTGGTGTTATTGGTTCTGGATTCTTTCTAAAGAAGTATGAAGTAACCTCTTTAGTAATGAATATCATTGCCGTAACTATTGCGGTTGCAATACTTGATCTAACTGCGGTTCCTGTTGAATCGCCTTCTACAATTATCACTTCGGTAATCTCAGCAAGATTTGTTAGGATGAATACAAATCCAAATAAGAATACACCAATAATTGCTAGACCACCGATATAATTCGGAATTAAGTCTTTTCTAATTGTTGTCATTGAGTTAAGGTGTAATTCACCCCTATTTAACTCTTATCCGATTCACGTAACAACTCAGTCGCAATATCTTCTAGGCTACTGTTAAGATCAGCATGTGCTTTCTCAGTTTGATCATCAATTATCTTTGCCATTATGAGTATTGTTTTATTGATTCTCCAAATGCTTTTTACAATTTCTGCATGATCTTTATCTTTGATTTTATCTAATGCCTTTTGTTCAATTTCTGCTTTTTCTTTTACTAGTCTTTTTCTATCTACATTTTGCCATCTTCTTCTTAAGAGTGCAAGAACTACACCAGCAAATAGAGAAACTAATACACCTGTAACAATAGATGAGGTTAATGGATCTAGTAACATAAAATAATAGTGATTTTGCTTTATATAAATATAACTTACTCTTCTTCACCACAATTTATACATTTGCTTCCACTCTTTTCATCATATTCATGTTCACAAGAATCGAAACCTATAAATTCATGTTGCTCTGAGAAACAATCAAGACATATGAAAAGACGTGTTGAATTGATATCACCTATCTTCTTCAATGATTGTTCTCCACATTCTGGACAAAACTCAGCACTATCCGTATTTATCATATTTTATATTATTTCTGATCGCTTATAAGAATTAAGTATAGTTTTATTTGTAATCATATTCTGCCATTTTAGACATCTTATCTCTTTCAGTCCAATCCGAACATACTCTCATAACTCGTTCATCCATTTCATTCCAAGTTTCCTTCCAATCATCACCACCACCCCATGTAAACCATTTATGATAAAGTTCATGGCATAAAGTATCACAATATAATGCAATAACACTATCCTCTGCAAGTGTAAAACTACTTTCTTTAACTTGATCCCAAATCTCATCCATACACATTCTGATAGAACCATCACATGGTTCATAATCTGCCAATGGAGCACCTTTTTCTGAATTGAAAGAATGTCTAATATAATCTACACCATCACTCAAATCTACTTGTCTCTTCGCTTTCATGTAATTGAGTTAAGTTCTTTTAGTTAATTAGCATTAAATCTTCTTCATGGCTGATTTTATGACTCTATAAGACTTTATGCCTCTGTACCCTACTTTTACTTTGAGAAATCCTCTCATTTCTACGGCTTCTATATGTTCTTTTAGAGTGCTTCTAGTTATTCCTAGGAGTATCATTATATTCTTATTTCCTATATCTGGAAATTCTTCTACTATCTTAAGTAATTCTAACTGTTTAGGAGTTACCTTTTTACCTCTATTTGCGATTAGATTCTTCTTATGTGCTTGTTCAATTCTTTTAGATTGTTCTACAAGCATTCGATCATGAGCAAGTTTATTGATATTCAATCACCTTGTTTCTAAGTGCAACTCCGTCTGGAATTAAGAATTCATATGAGATATCTCCTTTAACAGGAACTTCGATCATCGTCATTCCTATATCGGCAGGTGCTCCACTGGGTCCATGTCTTTCGAAATAATCACCTAGAGAATACTTCCATGCTGGACATGAAATACCTCTCCATTTTGAACCAAGTCCTCTTTCATTAATTTGATGTACGTGTGCTCTACATGAGAAATCCCAACGATCTTTACTATGTACTGTGGCGGAATGAGTTGTCCATTCTTGTGCAAGTCTATTACCTCTTGCTGGATAGTTTTTAGAGTAACCAGTTTCATGTGCAAATGATAGTAATTTATCATTGATTCTCATTTGAATATGATATGATGCTTTAAGATTATTTATTGATTCAGCATCGATGTAATCTCCTACGAATTCTTCAATAGGAGTTCCTTCTATGTCAACGTGATATGATGAGCCTCTTGTAAGATATGTTTTAGTTATTTTAACTGCTCCTGCCACTTTCTTTGCTTCTTCGTAATTTGCTGAGAATATTTTATTTGTTTTTGGATCTCTATATTTCTGTGGAATTAATTTGAATAATTTAACAAAGTCTCTTACTTGATCTACTAATTCTTGAGACCATAATTCTTTTGAGAATCCTTTTTTGTTGTTTCCATCTATCGGCTCTCCGTTAATGATGATTATATCAGGTGCTTGATCTTTGAATCTTGCAAGACATTGTAAGAATCCTTTTAGTAAGATTTTCTGAGATTTATTTGGTGTATATCGCTTACCCTCTGCTATTGGCTTTGCACTACAAATAGCATGTATTGAACCAACATGAATATCATTGATAACTAGAATTAAAACTCTCTGCCTAACCTTTTTCATTATGTCTTGAATGATTTTTTTATCTACCATTTTATTCTACAAAATCTCCAACGCTATATAATCCTTTCCAATTTGCTATAACTTGTTTCTTACAGTTCTTACACTCACACATACGTTATCTCATTAAATTAGTGCTATAAGAATCTTTTGTTAAGAAGTGCAAGTAGGACACCATGGTTTACAATCGATGTCCTCATAAATTTCACTACACTTCCAACAAACTTCGTAATCGTTAGTTTCCATGTACTATATAACGTTGTTGTTGCTTATAAGGTTTATGAATAAATTATAAATCTAGACCAAAAGTTTGTGCAATACTTTGAAATTTTTGATATTCTTGTAGGTAGAGTCTACCTTTCTCAGTAATGATGAAAGTATTTTTTCCATCAAATTCGATCTTATTCATTAATCCTGTACCTGTAAGTTTTGTAATAAATTCATTTACTCTTATGTATGACAAATTACTTTTTGCCATTAATTTTGTAATTGGGATTCCCTCTCTTCCACAATCTTGAGCTGGTTGTAAAATTGACTCTATAATTTGTTGACTTGATCTATACTTTGACACTGAAAACACCTACATTAGCCATATGTTGAAAACATGAATCACAAACCTCTAGAGATTTATAATCATGTTTTGCCTCTCCATCGCAAATATCACATATCTTCATTACAGTATCTAGATAATACGGTTATTTAAGTGTTAGTAATAAAAAAAGGAGGGATTAGTTGAATTGATCTATGACTTGACTAAAAGTCTGGATCAGATTCGAATGCTAAACACCTATAATCATACCCTTCTGTTTTGTTAGAAGCTCTCAATACTGTTTTACATGGACCCAATCTGGCTCCATTATTGATTCCCTCAAGTGCATTTGGGATATTCTCCAATTGCTGGTAAGCAAATTTGTTTACAAAGAAGTTATCGATAGGAATTTCTCCTTCGTCTTTGTATTCAAGTGGAAAACCTGTTTCTGTTTTGATTGTGTAATAATCAGTTTTTCCATCAGCATCAATATCTTCTTTCTTAGTATATTGTGTTGGCTTACCCTTTGTATGATTTGCTCCTACAATGAAGAAGGACTCTCCTTCAATCTTTTTAATACCTAGAGATTTACTTTTCTCTACGGTAGGTGCATTTGCTGGGTTAATTGTTTCTCTTGTACTCATTTTTTTCATTTCACCTCACTATCGTAAGATGATATAATATGAATAAACTATTATTTAATTGTTACTATTTGAATCTACTTTGAACTTTTCCACATTCACTACACCATTCAAGTGGAAAATCCTCATCACCTTGAAGTTTAACTACAACCATATTTATGTGTCCTACTGCATCACAAAACTTGCATAGATATCCTACCATATTCTACTAAGTGAATACTCCCTTATTAAACTTAACGTCATGACGTTAGTTTAACGTTAAAAGGACGTAGCTAACGTTACTTTATTTAGGACATCAATTTGAAGGATGAAATAAGGCTGTTTGAAGTAACAAAGTATTCTTTTTTCTTTACATCGCCTATTCTCTTACCACAATTACATGAGAAACAACTTATCTCATAACCATTGTTTGGAAAATTATTCAGTTTTAGCCATGTATAGAAATTAGATCCCATACCTGTTTTCTTTCTATCTTCACTTCCATCATCATTTATATGACCAATAGTAAGTTTAGATAATTCATTCTCATTACAAGTAACACATTTAGGATTATCATTGCCATAATAATTGAATACTAATTCCTTTGTTCTATCCCTATATCGCTTGGCATTTTTTGCATTAGATTTTTTCACAAATATTTAAAGATAACGTAGTATATAACGTTATCTTAGTACTTTACATCAGTTATACGTGGTTCTTTCAACGCTAAATGATCAACTAGATCTTCTACATTTGAAAATCCCATATAGAAAAGAATTCCTTTTGTTGTATCATCTAGATCAGTTAGTGATTCTAGAAGATATGCTCTTTCACTTTTATTCATTTTACATCCTCTCCTAATGGTGTACTAGATGAAACCCATTGTCCTGTAATTTCTTCTATTGCATCTCCAATCTTTTCCATTTCTTCTTCACTATCTACTTTGACTTTGATGTAATAGTATTTAGCCATTATCTTTTCTTCTCCGCTATTGCTTGAATCTCTTGATGTTTACCTTTGGCTTCTAGTGCTTCAATCTCTTCAAATGCTTTCTTCCAATCTACAACTTGACCATCTTTCTCTATCTTATTGTAGTGTTTTATTAGATCTCTACTATTCTTAGTAGAAATGCTGACTTTGATTTTATCAGCCATTATGCTACCAACTCCATAAATGCTAAGGTGTTGACTTCGAGTTTTAGTTCTTGCTCAAATCTTCTCTTCATATTTGTCATCATGTTTAGAAAGTTCTGTGCTTGAACTTCTGGAGTGTTGTCGTTTGCATTTGACCAAAAGTTTCCATATGTATTGAATTCTTTTGGAATGTATTGCTTATCGATGTAGATGTTTCCATCACTTGGATCATCGGTTGTTTTGTTGTGGATTTTGTTTTCTAGAATCCAATAAACGTCTTTATTCTCTAGAACAAAGTTTGGTATGTACGTGTGTCCTCTTACTACTGCAAATTCTTCTCCGCCTTTTTGAATAAAGACTTTCATCTCTACTAGTACGGCTTTGCCAGATTTTGCTTTTTGAACTTCTTTCACAAAAATTCTGAAAGTTCTATCATCTCTTACTAATTTTGCAGTCCCTAATTCGGTTCCATAAAGTGTCCCAATTGGATCTGCTTGATGTAGTGCAACATCTTCACTAATTGCATCTACTTTGTCTTGTATTGAATTAATTTGTTTCATGTATTATGTAGATAACATACACTATAAGAATGTATCTATTGAAGTTTTTTACAAACTGAGCAATAATTTTTTTCACCTTTAGCTAATGGAATATCACAATTACTGCATTTCTTATTCGTCATTGTCTATTAGCCAATCCTCAATTTTATTCATAAGTACTTCATCATCAAGTTGTACTAGATCATTTTTCTTCCAATCTTTGAATCCATGAAAAAACCAATTATATGCAATTTTCGATTCTTTTTTAGAAAGACATAATTCACTCATATATAAAGTAACGTATTTTGACTAGTATATAAAGGTTAGCTATTTAAAGAAAGTTCTTATTTCCTGCCCAAACATCTAATACATAATGCATCAAGTCTGAAAGTTCCACACTTACTACATTTTTTATCAGTTCTATTACTCATCTGTTTTCACTGGTAGTTTATACCAATCCTTTTCTAATAACATTGCAACTAAACTATAACCGGCATTATCAGCCCAAGTTTCAAGTAATCCCTCTGCTCCGAGATCTACTCCTTTTATGATTCCCTCTTCAAGTCTGCATATCTTATCCCAATCTCGTATAAAGATTCCTTGTTGACCAAACTTTAGTATATTCTGTTTACCGTATTTATGATTCTTTGATACTAACATTATCTTCATTGCATTACACATTATCTCAGTTCCATCTTGAAATGTAGTTGGTTCTCTAGCTGGATCACCTTCTAACTTCCAATCATCATATGCGAATTTTAGTGCAACATTAAAATCTCTACAATCTCTAATCATTACTGTCATATCTTCTCCTTATTTACAAGTACTTTTGAAACCTTTAAAGCGTTAGGTGTTAGAATATCTGCAAAGTCAACCTCATCATCTCTATAACATTGACTGTTACCAGTTTTATCATCTGAAATTATAATAGTTGTTACCATTTAATAAATTCTATATGACACTCTATTTATTTGTTATGTCCTAGGAGTTTTTTACAAAGATTTATCTGTGCCTTTAGCCTAATGAATTCAAGATCGAGATTTAGATCCATATCATATTCTCTATGTTTCTTTAGATCTTCTTCAAGGTTCCGCTTGATACTTTCTACAAAGGATCTTTCTGCAAGATTAATTAATGATTTTAAATTCATGATAGGAAAAAAAGATGTAAACCGTTTAGGCGTAAACCTCTTGTAACGGTTTGTGACGGTCACAAAATATCTCAGGTTTACTGAAACGTCCGCCTCTTACAATCTGGCTATCGTCTATGCTTTCTAGCATAAGACCACAAGTTTCGCATTGCATCTTACTTAGATAACAGATACGCTTATATATAAGTGTTGAATTTACAAACATTACGGCATTTTATTGAGATTTTTTCTTTAAATGAGTTGGATGTTGATAACATTCCATACATTCTTTTTTATTCGGGTGGCAAACACAAACACATTTATCTTTATCTGGAAATGTTTTATTTGTCATTATCTCTTTTTCCGTGCGTGTTTCTTCTATATCTGACTGAGAAACTATGCCAGCTTTGTTTTCACTTCCTTCATGTGCTTTCCTAATATCATTTACATCGATAGTAGGATCAATTTCTTTTTCAGTTAAGACTTTATCACTCATCGTCCTTCACTACAATTTGGATGTCTGAATTCGTGTAAATTACAATAAGGTGTTTCACAACCTTTACAAAATTGTGTGCTAGGTTTTCCACAAACAGGACATCTAAATGCTCCTACCATATCAATCCTCTTCTTTTACTCCTATATTACTCTTATGCATACCTCTAAAACATGCTATACATAAATTATCTTCCCATCTACTAGGATCTTTACAATTACAATCTGGACACTCACATACAATCCAACCACTTTTTCTTACTCTATGTCTAACTTCACGTACTGGTTTATTCTTCCAGCCTACTCTTCTTTTCAACCAATTCTTCCATTCCATTACTTCATCATCCAATACTTTGTAATTTTTGGTACATATTTAACAATCGCCTTTGCAATAGGATAGGCTATTATAAATTCTGCAATAGTTCCACTAATCAACCAATTCATAAACATATCCCATGGCATTTGTACCCAATACAGTTGAAATGGAACTAACCAAATTAAATAAAGACTCCAAACAAATGCTGTAACACTTAGATATTCTAAAAAAATATATTTACGTTGCAATAGGAACCTCATTGATATCTGTAAATATTGTCTTACCTTGTTCTTTTGCCCACTCTAATTCCATGGCGGCTCCTTTGCTGGGTCCATATTGTTCAGGTGTCATGTAAAAGAAATATTCACATTTCTCTACCCACATCTCATCAAGTTTCATCCATGCACTATGATCTAATTCTCTTGAGCCTTCTTTACGCCATCTCTTGTCTGGATAGTATGACATATGAGGACAATAAGGTGCATATCCAAGTTCTATAAGTCTACCATAAATATCTTCACCGTTTTGTACGTGTTGTATTTGCTCTTCTGGAGTACATTTACCACCATTACCAATTGGACCTGAAATATATATGCTG
>ERZ890604.627-NODE-627-length-11714-cov-14.897504_pt1 | contig 11714 bp, 6 predicted proteins | sample MGYA00521097_ERZ890604 | MGnify/ENA primary metagenome ERZ890604 (study PRJEB32303, sample SAMEA104408625) | aquatic metagenome | biome: Brackish water; feature: Chemocline; material: water | place: Baltic Sea | collected 2014-10-26T21:54:00 | depth 120 m ... | reverse complement strand
TAGATATTAGTAAAAATAACATAAATATATTATTTAAGTATAACTACCCTACCACAAGGCATTGATGATTGTCAACACCTCAAATTACCATTTTACTTTATCGGCCCAGTACGCAGCAGACGTTTTGCCTCGTTTTATGTTCTTAGCATGCCTAGCTTTGAATGATTTACGCCTAGCTTTGTCGGAAGAGGAGTCAGAGGAGGAGGATTTACCTTCTCCACTAACGCCTTGTTGACCAAACCTAATTAACTTAGTCTCCCCTCCTGATCGTGCAGCTACAGCATGAGACTTCTTTGGGTGGTTAGGAGTTCGCTTAGGTTTATTAAACCCAGAGAAAGTCTCACCCGCCTGTACAATACTTTTTAGTATTTGCATTGCGTTGTCATAAGTCATTACTTGGACGGTCGGCCTGATACACTACCGTAGACACGAGGCGTTTCACCTACAGCAGCGTTAATAAAGCTGATGTTACTGTAGATGTTGGTCTTCCACTCTCTGCGCCAAACTGTGCCCGCTGCTACGTAAATAGAACCGGAGGCAGCCACTTCCGCAGCGGAGTTACCTATAGTATTGATTGCTACGTTATCGAAAGCAACATACGCAGCCTCAACGAAGGTAAGGTCGAAGTACTGTATAACGTCCAGTGTACCCAGTCGTTGGCTCATTGATGCATTAGCGGCACCCTGCCAAGCAGTCTCGATAGCACTAGCAGTCACGTTAATGTAATCTGTAATTTCATTAACATCCCTAACTTCAACCTGTAGATCATCCAAGTAGATATTGATGTTGTGGTTTGCAACAGTAGATACCCGTACATGGTAATCAGAACCAGTTAATCCGATAGGGAGCGTGTAAATAATACTAGCCCTAACATAAGATGCTGTAAGTGAGATAGTATCTGTGGTAGCTAGAACAGTACCGCTTGTATCCGTAATCTGAATAACAAAGTCGGACGCTGCCGATGCCCCACGTACATACCCACTCACACCTAAATGATAGGTATGGTTCACATTACTTGCTGGTACATTCTTAATAATTGTGTAAACACCCTCATTAATAGCACTATTAGTAGGGTTTATGAGTAGGTGGTTTGAACCAGACCTAGCTGCTGTAGTAACTCGTGATGCAGCAGCACCGTCAGCAGTCCAAGCTGTTGAAATGTCGTCAGCCTCGAAAGAGGGGTTAGTAAACCAGTTGACAGCAGCTTTTTTAGGTGATAAGGTTATTAGGTCTTGAGCAGTGTTAGTTGTAGTAAGGGTAACGTCTACTGGCTGATATCGCTCAGCTACACGCAAATGTCCGTAATAATCTTTATAATCAACCGTTTTATCTTGTCGTTGTCCAGCGGTTTGTATTTTCGCTAGATTAATTATGTTTTTTGTAGGCATTATTGCCCTCCTATACGCTAAAGTGTTAAGAAGCTACTGATTCGGTAGCTTTTTGATTGGTATCTTCGGTCAATACCTCTCGCATTTCGATCAAAGCTGATCGTAAGTCCTTTATTTGCTCCATTAAGGCTGGAACTTTGTCCGCTTCCCGCTGTGCAGCGGTCAATAACCTACCTCTTCGCTCATATTCGCTCTTAAATTCTCCCATTTGGTCTAATTCTACTCTCGCAACCCTCACTTCTTCGGCATATTCCTCTAATTCCACCCTTAACTCACGTTCTATCTGCCCATTACCGATAATATACGTCCTATTCGTCGGTTTCTGGGGTGTTTTTGTCTTGAATTGATTGATTTTCACCCTTTTTCTCCTTTTTCTCCTTATTTTCAGGCTTTTCTACTACTATTTCGTCCCCAAACCGTACAAAAGGTACGTATAACACGTTATAAAGGCTCGAAAGCCACTTATTATCCCCTATTCTCCTAGTATTTTCGTCTAAAAACAGGGTTAAACGCTTTATAGAACGGTCAGAATCTATATTTAATAGGCTCCAACTACCATCTTCCCACCCTAAATCACCGTTTTTCGACCATGTAATGTCGTTATCGTCTAAGGTATATACTTGAATCCGCATTATCTTACCGTCTTTCTGTTAGTTCTGCGCTTCTTTGCACTTATTCGTCGTGACTTACCAGCCACACCGATATCACCTTCGGCTGTTCGTCCCTTACGACCACTGGAGAACAGGCTACCTCTACCTCTACCAGAACCTGCTCCACCGGCTGATCGACCAGTCTGACCTAGACCAGAACCACGAATACGCTTCTTACCCTGTACCTCGGCAGCGGTCTTACCTACGTTCTCAGGTTTACGCCACTTCTTTACAGATTGATCCCATACCAAACCTTGAATAGGAGGTACTGGGGCATGAGCCTTTTCAACCCTCTTAGCTTCTCGCATAGCCTCGATCTCTGCTCTTGCGGCAGCCGTTCCTTTTTTCCCATCTGGGTTTAAGACAGTTTCCAATCTAGCTACATGTTCATCATCGGATACTTCTTTGTAGGCTAAACGAATGTTCTTCACCTTAGAAGTTATTGCTCTATTCCTCTTTGTTTGCTGTCTAGCCTTAGTTTGGTTACGGCTAACCCTGTTAAAGGCAGCTATCTGTCCGTCAGTAATATCTCTATTAGTTCGCCCACCAGCACCGCTTACAAACGCGTCTGAGGAGGCGTAGCCAGCAGCAACTGCTAGTAAGGAAGCCAAAGCAGGGTTGAAACTCTTCTGCGTTGCAACAGGGGCGGTTCTCGCAGCAGTTCTTTGGGCGGTATTCTGTCTCTTTTGCGCTGTTCGTGATTGAGCAGCGTCCATAGAGGCATTACTGGTTTGGGATTCAGCGGCTGCTGTTCTAGCCCCCGCTTCCGCTACACCACTATACCCACCCTCATCCTTAAATCTTTCCAAGACACCCTTACTTTCGGTTTGCGTACTGCCCGCCTGACCAGCATTGTTAGGTGTTTCCGCAGGTTCAGGGGCTTGAGAATCTTTATTTGGTTCTTCGGAAATGGCAGGGCCAGTTGACGACGAAGTAGGCGTGTTCCCAGCTTTACGCTGACGGTAATCGTCCGCAAAACCCTTACTAAATATCTCAATCATAGCATCAAAATTCATATTATCTCCTAGGTAGTTACCCTATTATACTGATCGTATGTATTCCTTTAGCACATCAAGTGATGATAACTTGTCTTTGGACTTCTTCGAGAAATCTTTATCTACATAATCATCCTTAGCTGTAGTAGGGTCTACTTTAGCATTACCACTTAAGTCACCTGCTGTACCGCCTGTGAAAGTAGCACTCGGCGGTGTGGTTGTACTTGTGCTCTTATTTTTAACATCCATCTGTTCTTGTAGACTCACTCTGAAGCGTCGCTGTTCCTCTAGGGATACTTTTGCCGATGCCTGTGCAGCTTTCCTATCAGCGTCTGTAACCGTTAAGTCTGGTACTCTGTGCTGAATCATGTCATGTTGTAGTTGCTGCATCTGTCTAAGCACATTACTAGCGTTTGTTTTCCTATCGGGTTTGTTTCGTTCCTCATGCAGTTGTCGGAATGTCTTTTTACCCTCAAACAATGTCCCTAATAGTCCACGTTGTTCTGCTCCCTCAACTGGAAGATCACCTATGTGCTCCATAAACTGAGTATCAGTAGTAATTCCCATATCTACGATAGCACCAACGTCCCCCTGTCGAGCAGCTTCGAGAGCTTTTCGCCCAACATTATCACGTTTAAGGTTACGTAGCTGCCGCCATACATTGTAGTAGCCGGTCTTTTTCCATTGTCCTTCGGCAAGCTGACGAGCCTTCTCGCCCAACGTAAAAGTCCGATTAGCCTTAGGATATTCGAAAGGTGGATTCTTTACTAAATCACCTTGACCTTCCTTAGAAGGATTCTGTCTGATATACTCTCTGTGAGCATTAGACATGAAGCGGTTCTCACCGTCAAGATTCATTACTAGCTTCTCCTGCTCTACTTCGGCAAAATCCGCACCAGAGTCAGAGGCTATCTTAACCGCATTAATCCACTTACCTATTACTGATTTATTATCGTTATCCCTTAGAGCAGTCTGCATCTTCTCTTGGTCGATCCAATCGGGATGATTTTCTCTAATCCATTCCAGTTCCCTTAAGAGAGAAGTTGGGTCTTGGGAGTACTCTTCTAGTGCACCGTCAATTAGAGCCTGTACACCGTCATTAGTTGTAGCCTTTTGACGATCAGGGAACAGAAGGTCAATAGTTTCTTGGTTGTTGTAGTCCACTCTTGGCCCAGTAATATTGTGCCAGCTAGTAAATGGAGAACCATAAGCTTCTGTAAGATCAGCTATTAACATATTGTGATCAGTTCTAGTAAGCTTCTCACCGGCTGCTTTTTTACTGTTAATACTTCTCCGGTATGAGGACTTAGCCTCAGCAGTCTTAACATCCTCCTGTGGAACCTGCTCAATAACGGTACTAGGCATATCAGTAGGATCACCATTTTTAACAAGGTCTTGGGCAGCAGTCGAACTGTTGAGAGTAGGCCCGTAGCGATCTAAGTCCCCAGTAGAAATATCCTCTAGTTCTTTAACATCGTAAATTTCGGAATGATCATCCATTTCCATAGGAGGATCGCCTCCGTACATATCATTTATAATATTCAAAGCAACCTGTTCTTCGGTCATGCCTTCTGGACGAGGTAGATTTTCCACACGATGCCTGAGAACCATATAGTTAGCAAGTTGCTCTGCTATACTAGAGTTTTCTCCACTAGGGTTTTTCATCAGTTGTTTGTTATGAATCCCCGGCGGGAAAATGCCTCTAAAATAATCATCAAACAACTGGGCATAGTTTATACCTAGTGTTTGAGGTTTACTATCATCATAATCGAACAGACCGTCTTTGTAGTCGCCCTTTGTTGGAGTCGTTTCTACCCCATAAGTCCTGAATGCGGAGTAGAATTCTCGCATCTGCTCATCAGAGTTATACCAATCCTCTTTTACTTTACCTGTCTTAGGGTCTATTAGGTTTAGGGCTTCGAAGGCTTCTGATCCTCGTAGTGGGTCAGCTAAAAGCATAGACACTAGAGCGTGAGACATATTCCATGGAAGTATTCCTGTACTCCCATCTTCTCCTTCGTAGCCATTAGCTACCTTATCTACTGCATCTAAAGCAGCCTTTTGATAATCTACGCTGTTCTCACGCATGTGATCTCTATAGCTTGCTTCGGGGTTTTCCATGGTAAGGTTATAGCTGTGTGAAGCAGGAGTATTTATCCGTTTATTAGCTTCCGTCATACCGAATAAAGGGAAACCAGCCGTTCGCTTCTGTAATTTAGGTAAGTTACTCATTAAGGTATCACTTATAGCTTTTCCTAGACTAGCTAGAGGGCCGGGATATGAATCACCTGTTAGGGTCTTAGCTGTAAATAACCTAGTAATATATGCGGATACTGCTCTATCCTTGATGTCATTGTTGTCAGAAGGAGTTCCAGACTTAGCTATCCCTAGCATAGGCTCAAAACTTTGGAGGGTAGTATTTCTATTCCCGCCCTCATCGAAATAAGAACCACGGAAAGCTATCCTAGAGTTTCCTAATGGAATAGTAACTATAATTCTACCGTCATCGGTATCATCTTGGTCGCCCTCCCACTTGAATAAGTCAATGGGGTTCTCGCCTATTAACTCCTGAATGGCTAATGGAAAGTCCTTCTTAGATGGGTGGTAGACATTATTCTTAATATGCTCGACCACTGAGTTCGTTACCGGCTTTTCGACTGTACCGATTGCAGAGTCTTGGTCGTATCCCGGTGCTCTACCGGCCTCCCTTGCCGCCTCCTCCAGCCGAATCGCACGTTCCTCAGCAGTTTCACCTTCTACCCCCGTATAACCTTCTACCCCCGTATCACCGGTATCACTGTCATCACCGGTATCAAACGTGAGTTGGGCAGAAGGTGCAACAGATCGAGGCTTACGTTTAAGCTTCTCTTCATTATCTGGTATCGCAGCTATAGCCGCTGTGTGGAATGATGTAGGCGTGTAAGCAGCACCATCCACACCTACCCAGAATGGATTACCCTTGTAGTAGTTTTGAACATCTGTTTCATTATCCCAGTCTAGTTCTATCTCAGACGTAAGCATAGGGAGAACCCCCATAACGCCAAATGCTGTGTCGGCTACTCCTGAGTGAGCGGCAAGCGTCATAAACTCATTAAATAAATGCCTAGAGTCTTTAGAAGAAATATCCTTCATGTCAGCAGCTATACCTAAAGACTCAAACAGTTCCTCTCTTGTTTCTGGGTCATTAAATGCTTGGACAAGAGGGTTATCGTTTTCGCTGTGGTAAGCTCCCTGCAAGGACGCTCTAAAGTTGTCCATAGTACAACCACTGGGAAATTGAAGAACGCCTCCCCAAAAATTCTCTCCGTTTTCAGTAGAGGGAGAATTTTGTATACCCGAACCTTTTCTAGTCTTCGCATCTATCATGTATCTGTCAGTACCTGCCCAAAGCTTTAGCATCTCAGCCGCAGTATCATGCAAAAGATTATTGAGCTTTCTCTTTTTTCCTGTGCCTCTAGCTTTATTATATAGGTTTCTAAACAAACCTATAGAAGTGTCCTTATTCTTCCCAGTAGTAAAAAGCCTCTCCATCATAGGGTAGTCGAAACCTATTCCATTGTGTGCAGCGAAGTGAACATCTTGTAAGCTACCATCTACATTGGAATATCCGTGAGTAGTTAAAAACTCATTTATACCATCCCAGTCTACGGCTTTTGCATTCTCAGTGTGCATAGTATCAAATAGCTTGGTTCTAAACCCATCTGCTTGTTTACCACGGTAACCATTACTATTTGGGTCAGTTGAGTAGTGAGAGTGCTCATCAATCCACTCTATACGGTCAAGCTCATCATCGGTATTGGCGTTGTAGTGATCGAGCTGGGCTTTAGATGTTCCCTGAGGGGAGAACGTAAAGGACTTGTGCACCCACCCACTTGTGAACTCATTATCTTTACCTTCTACAGGTATCTTTGTTGACCAAATGGACAAACCCAATTCATACGGGTCTTGAACTTCATCGAAGCGTTCTATATCATCCCAGCTTCCCTTCCTCGCCAGTGCGTTCTGTATCGCTTGAGCTCTCTCTTTATCGGGCTGGTATTTTTTACCCATTGTTTCAAAGTCCAAGAAGATAACCCTAGTTCCCTCTCGTCGGCTAGGGTTCATCCACGCAGGAGCGCGACCACTTTTGGTACGCAATTTTAATGCGTTCTCTTTTACACGTCTAGTTACCGTTATTGGCAATGTCTATCCCTTCCGTGGATGATGGTGTTGGATTAGGAGTAGGAGTAGGAGACGATACGTTATCTAAAGTAGAGGGGTCTGATCCTGACATAGGTATATCTCCCGTATTCTGATCGGGATGTAACTCTTTCAACTTATCATCTAGGAAGTGCTTAACGTAGTCTTCTGGATTATTATACTTATCTGGGTTACTTTTCAGTACATCATCTATGAAGTGAGTTTCTGATCCCACCTTCAAGCCCTGTGGCCTGTGTATAAGGCTATGCAAGTCCTCCGTTATGCGCTCCGATATAGGAGGGAACTGATCAGATTGGGAAATGGGGTGCCTTGCAATCTGCTCCTCCAATTTAGACCTGTCTTTAGCTGCCGATGCGTCAGCAATCTGCTTAGACTGAGTAGGAACGAATTCCCCACCTTTCACTAAAGAAGACTCGAAGTTACGTAACCTCTTGTACAGGGTATTGTTATTTGTAGTTCCCGGTGTATGTAGTATCGCATTATCTATTACTCTGATAGCATGCCCACGCTTACGGTTATCTTCCCACTTGCTTCCAAATGAGTGGTCAATAGAACCTACTACGAACCCCACAATCTGCGTCTGAGGCTGATTGCTTTCGTCGGGTTTGTTTATATCACGGAACTCAGGCGTTGCTAGACCAGTTGCTTGGTGATAAGGTATGGGATTTGGAAACTTACCATCCTCTAAAACCGCTATCATATCCTGAATAACCATATCTCGTGATTCAGGCGTTAGTTTATTTAGTGCAGACATAAAAGCTCCCAGAGATTCAGTTTGGACTCGTTCAGCCTCATCCGATCCCCCAAAGTTAGATAGTGCTCCAATAAGGGAAGCGTCCCAGTCTGAGTACTGGGTGACAAAAGCTGGGTTCTCTCCCCTCTCCTGAGCATCAGCATAAATTGAAGGGTTAGGCAGCGTAACGTTGGCTAAGCTAGCTATAACAGCCTCATCAAAGTTGGTATCCTTGTATATAACACTACCGTCCTCATTCTTACCTATTGCGATAGAGGATTTGAGTGGGTCACCAACGTAGTAGACATCGAATTCCCCTGCAAGTGCTTCGGTTATCCGTTTTAGAATCTCCTCATCGTAACCCTCTAATTCAGTTGAGAACTTACCTCTAACAGAATCCATGAATTTGGTAGAGTCGGTAATATCCCCCGACATAATATGATCCCTAAGGGTTGATCGAGTAGCTTCAGTTCCAGCTTGGTAAGTAGCTGCGAAATCTTCCATAGCCTTCTGACCCTGAAATAGTTGGTACTCTTCAGGTATGCCAGCCATTAAACCGTCTTCACCCCAATCTGCTGCCCTAGACTTTTGCGTTCTTTGGGAGAGGTCAAACTGTAGTGTGTGGTACATGCTGCGTAGATCAGCGTCTGCCATTTCATATAAAGCTCGAAGCTCATCGTCAATTTTTGCTCGTGATTCATCTGTATCAGACATAGTGCTCTCTAAATTAAGTATGTCGAGACGCTTCGAGGTGAATGAGTTATTAGCTTCGGCTGCTTTGCCCATAAAGCCCTTACCCTCCAGCAACGGTCTAATTCGGTCAACACCTACATACTTGCTATCCCCAACGATAGAAGCTAAGGTATCTAACATTTTATCTGTTAACTCTCTGCCGGTTTTAGGCGATGATAGTCCGACTTCTAACGATGTGTCCTTTTTATCCAATCCTTCCAAGGGCATTCGAGCTTTCAGTTTGTCAAGCTCTTCTCGTGCTTCTATATTAGCTTTTTTCTCAGATATGGGCTGATTATAGGTACTCGTCCTATCCCGTAAGAAGCTATAACTAGCGTATACCCTCTTCATGGCCCCTATTGGGCCTTCAGGGTGAGTCAGAACCTGTTTAAACCACTCTGCCCGTCTCCCTAAAAAGCGTTCATCACTTCTAGATGAAAGGGAGTCCCATCGCTCTTTATCCCGCTTAGAAAGACCATCTCTAAAAGCCCTGACAGTATCCAAACGCTTAGCTAATTCGGGAGTTATGTAGTTCTTATTTATGTGATTTCCGTCTAGTAGCCGGTCGATTGCTCCCGGTTTCTGATAAAAATCTAGTAGGGAATCTACAACCTTTTTACCATTTTCATATCTACCGGCTCTATCGTTAAACCCTAAACCGTGATACAGTAAAGCATAATCTAAGTCTCTATATGGGGTAGTCCTACCTTTACCTAGATAGCCGTCCTCTGGGTTGTACTCTTCACCGTCCTCAGGAATGTACATACCTACCATTTTCATGAAGCTATCATACTGTGCGTCAGTTAGGCTATTAATAAGGTCTGCTTTTCTCTTGAACCAACCACGAGTAGCAAACCTACGCCATTCAACATCCTTAGAAGTCCATGTCTCGTTAGTTTTAAGCCATGCCGCTTGTAGACGCTCCCTTTGGTTGCCCTCAGTTGCCTTTCTCTGACCCGACAATTCACCGTAAGCAGGGTCGTTTCTCTCCACATCATCAATTGTAAACTTAGCATTATCCCCCATATTATCTTGTAGTCTATAGTTATCTTGCGTAGCGGGAGAAAACTGCCCTAGGAAGTCAACCATCTCTGCTATATTATTTACGTCGTTCTCGGAGGAATAAAGAGTGAAATAAGCTAGGAAGCTATTTGGAGATGTAGCAGGGTTTGCAGCCATTTCTTCATAGACAAACTGGTGAATAACCTCCGCCAAGTCAAACATCTTCGTGGCGTTATCTCCCTTACCGTATTCTTTCCATATAGGGGTTAAGAACTTACCGGTTACTGATTCAGAGGGTATTTCTTCTAACCAAGCATCTATAGCCTTTAAAGCCGTAGACGCACTATGAGTACTCGTATCTCCTTCGGTATCATGTAAAAGTTCATTTACATCCACTGAACCAGTGTACCCTAGAGAGTTTTTATATGGGAGTCCTCTGTGATCGACAATACGTAGGGGCTTATTAACGAATTGATCGAATTGTTCTGGTCGGTGAAGCAGACTGTAATCGTCAGTCTCCTCCTCAGCAAGCATATCCTTTAATTCCTCAGGGCTAGAATACACAGGTCGAGTATTAGTTACTTGGCTGGAACGCCTCCAACCACTCTGATTATACTCCTCACCATCTTTAGGAATTTCCAGACGAGTTCCTTCGGGGTGATCATCCAGATTACCCCATGCGGAAGTCTCAGGTGAGGACGAGGGTGGAGTTACTGTGGAGTCTTCGCCACCACCCTCACTATATGCATTAGGTGGCCCGTTTATCTCAAGTGTAGATAAGGTATCCTGTAGTCCCTGTAGTTCTCTCTTTGCCCTATCCATAGCTTCTTCAGGGGACACATCTTTTGCTTCTTGTTCCTCACCGAAATAGTTTTTACCTGCGGGTATACCATCAAGTTTTACGTCACCACTCTCTATTTGATCTTCAAGGTTCTTTATCTGCTCTTTTAGACCTTTAACCTTATCTGAGTAGGATACTAAAGGCTCGGTGTTTTCTGGTTCTTGCCCTATCAGAGGACGTTCTTGTACTCCAGTTTCTACCTCGGACTCTTCAGGGGATCGGTAGCTTCCCCCCATTTTCCCACTGAAATCCTTACGTTTTACAGGTGCTTCTGTTCCCCTAGCAAAACCTTGCATATTTTCTCTCTCGGAGTTGTATCTATCGCCTAACAAACTTGGAGCAGAACGCTCGGCGGCTGTCTCCGCTACTACACGCCTACTAGGTCGCAACGGTGGGCCTTCTACACCTGTATCGGCTCCGAAGGGAGTGTCAGTCTTTTGGAAGTCAGACATCTCACTCATATAGTCATGTATAACATTCCATCCCTTAGTACCTTTAGTCGCTTTACGCGTCCCCACGCCAGCGAAATTTTGGTAAAATGGAGGTCTTCCAGTAACACTCCAGCTATCCGTTTCACTAGAGTAAGTAACCCAGCTATCGTTAGCTAGATCATATACGTGTACAGGCTTATTTTCTAAGATGCCCATTGCTACAGCAACCCCGGTACCACCGGCGGGTGCTCGTCCTTGAAATTTCTCAACTACAGCTAAAACTGCGTCAGAGTTTCGTACCTGTTCGTAATTTCGGCCTTGTAATTTTAAACTGTATTCAGCCCTTGAGATATCTTCTGGGTCTGTTTTACCTTCTGTAGTTATAAGCCTACTCTTGGTGCCGTGGGACTTAAGCCACTCAAAAGCTTCTTCGTACTTTTCTTGGTTCTCCTCAATGGTTTCGTTAGGGTGTAGTCTACGATTAGAGTAGTTTGAGTAGTAGCTTTGCCCTTCGAACGCATGACCCACTAATTTTTGAGTACTTGGGTCGGTGATAGCCGCTTCCCACGCTGAGTCAGCACCTTCTGCACCACCGCTGTTAATTGTAATAGTGCGTGGATTTTCCTCTTTGGCTTCACCACCTGTTGCACGTTCATCAGGAGTTTCACCTTCTACCCCCGTATAGGTCTTTAGAATATCCGTCATATGGCTTGTTTCCCGTGCGTGGGTAGCCATAGCTGCT
>ERZ890604.626-NODE-626-length-11731-cov-5.503169_pt1 | contig 11731 bp, 9 predicted proteins | sample MGYA00521097_ERZ890604 | MGnify/ENA primary metagenome ERZ890604 (study PRJEB32303, sample SAMEA104408625) | aquatic metagenome | biome: Brackish water; feature: Chemocline; material: water | place: Baltic Sea | collected 2014-10-26T21:54:00 | depth 120 m ... | reverse complement strand
ACCAATTCGAACAGACTGGCTTGGCCCAATTTATATTCCAGGAATTGTCAGATCAGATGAAATGGGTAATAAAATTTCTGAAATTGGTTATCCAGAGAACGGGGGTGTAGGTGCATATCCAAACCCATCAAATGGAGGTATTAATGTGCCTTTCGCTGTACCTAATTATGGAAATATTGTTTTATGTGACCAACGACAATTAAATTTACCTCTCATCGACAATTAAAATTCCCTATCATTTTGTTTCTATTATGATCCGATACCGCTAACGAAAGGAGTCCGTAGGGCGACTGGAGTTAACGGTGCCGAAGCCTCTATTTTGCTATCCTTTTTCAACATGATCCTCTGCTGACTTTTCTAATCTATAGCTTGGAACATTCAATTCAATTATAATGCTGTGATGTACCAGACGATCAATAGCAGCTGCCGTGGTCATTGGATCCTTAAATATCTTTTCCCATTCACTGAATGCTAAATTACTGGTGATCATGAGGCTTCTGCGTTCATAAAAATCAGCCAGTAGCGTGAACAGGACTTCCATCTCATCGCGTGACTGCTGTACATAACCGATATCGTCAATGATCAACACATCATTTTTCTGAAGCTTCTTTAACATCCGTTTCAACTCAAGGTCCCGCTTGGCCTTTAGAAGATCCTGTACCAATAGGCTACAGGTCGTGAATAAAACACTTTTTCCCAAATGAACCAGTTCCTGGCCAATCGCACATAGGATGTGGGTCTTTCCACTACCAGGATTGCCAAAGGCCAGCACGTTCTCACATCTTTCCAGAAAAGACCCATCTGATAATATGTCTATATGTCGGTTAACCATGGCCGGCAGACGGCTGCGATCTAAACTATCCATATTCTTTTCAAGGGGAAGTCTTGAAGCCGTCAGTAACCTGTTTATACGATTATGCCAGCGGATTTCACGTTCCTGCTCCATTAATACCAGCAGGTACTCTTCATATGACAGTGATTCTTTTTCTGCCATTCGGGCCTCATCTGAAAATATGCTTTTAACCGTGGGTAGATGTAACTGCTTGAGTACCGTATTTAAATCACGGATGGTATGAACATTCATGAGCTTACCCCTCTGTGAGTCAAAAGAATATCATACTCCTTTAATGCGAGTGTTGATACTTTTACTTCTTTTATGATATTCACTTCAATCTTCCTGGAAAGCAATGTCTTAACGGTTTCTTCACTGATCTCCTGCCCGGAGGTGATTAACTGATTCAGTGCGGCATCAACAGCAGACTCACTTTCACGTGCTGCAAGATATAATAGCTTCAGGTATTCTTTGTCAGAACGGGTGACTGTCAGAATATCATAGGCCATCCTGAAGCGATGGGTTGGATACAGGGCATGACGGTAACGATAGCTGGAAAACGCGCCAGGCTTTCTGATCAACCAATCGATAATATGGCGGTAATTGATAAGGGATTTTCCTTCACCCCGTAACCGGGGCATCGTATCTAATTTTTTCTGACCATACCACAAGTCCAGATGATCTGCATACAATCGGACTTCTACATGTTCTCTGATCAAGCGGCTGTGTACGGAATATACATTATGTTTCACCCGGATAGTGCTGGACGGCCCCACTTTCATTTTGATCCGTTCACAGGCTTCCAATCGACGATGGGGTAACCGCTTCAAAACAGGTAACTCTTCTTTAAATCGCTTTTGTCTTCCCTGATTCAACCGGGTATAGAGTTTTTTGAGAAAACCATCATAGTCCTCACGGCTGTTGAAATCGCGGCTGCAACGGATCAGCAGGGATTGTTCTACCGCCCGCTTTAAACGATGATGCCGTTGTTCTATATCTCCATTCTCATGAGGAGATGATGGATTGGTCTTCTTACCCCGTAGACCATAATGCCGCAACAACGCCGAATAACGAACGGTAAATTCTTTCGGATTTAAGGTATTGCGTACTGCTGAACTTAAACTGTCTGTCTGATGGTATCCGGGAACGCCTCCCAAGTGATGAAGAGCATTCTGTAATCCTTCCTGAAGACTCTCCATGCTTTCTGAAAAACAGATGCTTCCCGTTTCCCAATTGGAATAGGGTAATACAAAATGATAGATCAGATGATTGAATGGCTGTCCCTGAATCGTTATACCAATAGGATTCATGCTTGTGAAATCTGACTGGCATTCTTCTCCCGGTAAATGATTCTGTGGAAAATACACTTCATGAGCCGGGCCGTTTATGGCACGCCAGTGTTTAACCTTTCTCTGAAGGGTTCTCAGTTGACTGTCTTCATATTTTTCCGGATAAAGATGTTGTAGGTGTTCAAACAGCGTCTTGGCTTCAAACTCTGGGCTTTCCTCAAGCATTTTTTCCACCTCCGGCCATACTTCATGAAAAGGATCTTTTCGGGTACGCCATGTACGAATCTTTTTCATCTCACCGGGAGCAGTATTTGATCGAAGATATTTACGGGCTGTCTTCACATCCATTCCTGCCTTCAATGCTGCGATTGATTGTGTCTTCTCTGTATTAATTAACATCAGTAACCTCCTATACTGGTGATTTGTCACCATTTGAACCTCCATTTTTGTAGAAGTTCTAATGACTACATTACCCTTTTGTTTATTAGGGAATTATAATTGTCGCCAGTAGGGAGTTCTAATTGTCGTTAATCACTGGAATTAAATATGACGTAAAAGGTGAATTAGCAAGCAATTCAATTGGAATTTGAAGAAATGAACCATCAGGATGAATAATTAATCCTATTCCCCCAAATATTGCTCCTACACCGATAAATAATTGGAGTAACCAAAGCAATTTATTAGCAAGTTTATCATTAAATAGTTTGAACATATGTTTTGATCTACTTAAATATTTCTAACTTTTACTCAGTGTACATAAGACTGCCCAACGCTTGATTGGGTCTCTTCTGTTCTGTCTACTGGGGTATCTCCGTTATTCCCAGTATAGTTTCTGTAAGTTGCACCTTCCGTTGTCTGGAGGAGCCAGACGTTTGCCAAATATAGTTGCCAGTGATGACTTTTCCCGAGTCGTGAATCCAAATGAGGTCGGGCGCTTGTCCTTCCCGGAAAAGATTTGTCATGTAGCGTTCGCCGTTGGATGTCAAGAGAACCGCACGCTGCCACGTCTTCCGCTCCATACTATTTCCCCGGACCGGGAAGGCGATTGCTCGCATGTCTCTGCGGACGTGCTGGAACAGACAGAGAACGATCGAGGTCTGACTGCCAAAGCTGTCAATCAAACGAACGTTCATTTTGTCCTCGATATAGTCCTTGTCCGCGAACTGCGCATCCAATTCAGGCAACCGCTGCACGCCATCGAGGACGTTCCACGTGGACTTGTTGCTATAAACACTGAAGAATGCCTCTGATGATGCGCCCTTCGGCCCATGCCCGGTTGTTACGTAGACACAGTTTCCCCTCTTGAGCAGAGCAAAGTCTGTGGTTGCGGGCGCTATCCACTCGGGGTTAGGGGGTTGATTTGAGCTGACAATCCATAACGGGCTTGCTTCTAGATCGGCGGCACCCTCGCGTCGCAGCCGGAAGCCGGCGAAGTCATCTTCTGCCTTTGCTGTGGAGAGATACGATGTCTCTTTCAAATGGAGGTCGAATGGCAGCACTATTCCCTTCATGGAAATACCCCCAAAGTGGTCTCGATCCCCCGTCTCTGTACGTCGTACATAGAGCGGTTTGACCATTTGAGTCTCTGTCCAGTTGAACGACACACAGTGTTCATTCCTTCGATCAGGCGGATTCGCCAAATAGTCACCTGTTTCCATATCAACCGCCTGCAAAGGACGTCTTTGGAAACGTGTCTCTTGGGGCTTCTCGAATACGGCAACTCTTTGATTGGCAGAGAAGTATTCAAGATCCCACCCGATCGGGAAACGAACAACCTTTCCGGATTTCAGACTCATCCAGAAATAGATAGGGCGATTCCCATCCCTAGGCCATGTGTCGCGGTCACCTCCTGCTATCATTAAAAGTACCGAGTCAGTATGGGGAACGATCACATGCGATTGAATGCCAGGGGTATGGTTTCCCGGAACCCTCAGTTTTGGAATCTGGAATTCGGATACTTCGCCACTCTGTGCATCAATGGCGAAGGGACTTGTTTGGGTTGACTCCATGAACAGCCAAAGTCTTTCGCCTTTGGTTGCGCAAGAGATGATCCGAGCATTTGTTAAGACCGGTGCCGTAGCCAATTCCTTTGGATTGTCAGATCCTTTCGTGGAAAGAGAGAAGAGACCCACTCCACGCCGGAGGATAATCATGTCCTGATCGTCGCAGACGAAGACATCATCCCACACACCGAGATCCCGCTGATCAGTCAATTCGCAATCATGTAAAGGTGGTGCCGTTGTGGTCCCTGATCGTGACGTGACAGCATGGAGCGGCGCAGACAGCGTCGATAACAGCAGAAGTAGCACTACGAGGTCTGTCTTCATATTTTGGCCCAACGAGGTAGCTCTGCGGCGTGAAAGTTATTAGTACATTTCATAATGATTAGATCTACCATATTTTCATCTCCAAAACTTCAAATTAGTGCTACCAGCGCTTCACGCCTGTCCGTCGCTAGAGGGTCCGGTGCAGTGTTTGTTAGACATTTAACATACCACCGTTATTTAATGCTGTAAATACAATGCTTATAAGGTATAATAGAAAAAATAATGCACCAAGCTTAACCCAAATCAATTTCTGTGAAATACTTGAATTATAAATATAAAGAATTTTCCCCGGAGTGAATATTAATGGACTTTTATCTTGGTTGCTTTTTGTTTGTCTTGGGTAAATAGCTAGTATAAAAAGAAGAATAGTAATGATTTGCAAAATGAATGAGATAATTACAATATGATTGATTTCGATTTTCATTACTTTAAATAATGCTATATAACCGGATAATAAAGTAGTGTTTAAGCCAATCATAAATTTTGAAAAATCATTCAAATAACTGTATGATGAGATCAATAGAGTTTCGACTAACTTACCATAAATATTCTTTCTCTCTTGAATATAAGGATCTATTTCATCTAGAGGCTTTCCTTTCACATTTTTCATTAATTATAACTCATCAATATAGTTGTTTGTTTTGCAATCAGGACATGGTACAAAATACCGTATATCAGCTCCTTTGCTTAATGAATCAGATGTTACAAAATGCATCACATAGGGATCTCCTTCAGGCGCAACAACTATTTTTTTAAAGTCATCCCTTTTTGCAATAAAGCTATGCTTACATTCGTAGCACTCGATTTTATAATCATCCATGATATTCAACTCCTTATTGTTTTAAATGTCTAACGTCCGAAATCACTGGTGGGCTACTGCACGTCCAGTGCATTGAATTGTTATGTGTTTCATTTCCAATTTTTCTGAACTCTGACAGACTTTTCGCTGTCAACCCAGAAAACTTCAATCATTAACTCTTCCAGCGTATTATTAATCTTTTCTATTTTTTTTTCTTGTGAAGCTTTGTCTCGGGAAGTGCAATACCTATCTTGCACAAGCCAGGATTTTCTTCTTTCATTAGTATAGCCCTATAAAATGCTTTTGCCACATGAACTTCGACCTGTGAAGATGAAAATGCTTTCCCATATCTGTCTGATGTTGTCCTTGAGCTGGTTTCGCCCTTTGCTTCGATCAAACATTTTATGCCAGCACCATCAAACCCGATGATATCATCACCTTTTTCGGATTCGCTTAATCTTTGAATTATCTTATAATTTCGCCGTTTAGGCGTCCGTTATAGCGGTATTTAGACCGATTTGTCATCACGTAGACCAAAAGCGCCAACTATATGTGGTCGTGAAGCTAAAAGACGCTCAAGATGTGTATTTGGCCACATCTCAATTTTCAATTTTGTATCTGATAGATTTGATTTCTCCACAAGATCGACAGCATCGGTCGTGAACCTTCCAGATGTTGCGACGATGTGGATATCTATGGCTGGAGGCTCCCACAATTTCATTTGCTCTTTAAGTAGGGCTATATCCTTCGGAGAGATATTCTTTGACAATGTGTGCCTGCACTGAATAATCACTCTTTTTCTGTCTGTACCGGAAAGAGTGTCCTTAACTATTCTGAAAACAGACAGATCTCGACCTCTATCTGGAGCATAAGTGTCCGTCAACCACTCAGGATTCTCATAACCTTTAGCTTCGCTGATTATTTGGAATACAAGTCGCTCGAATTGCATTGCATCGATATTCTCCCAATTGAGTTCTGTAGTCACTGGTCCGGTTGGCTTAGATTTAACTAACTCCTCTATGTCTTTTACATGAATCGGTATGGGATCATAGCTACTGTAGATATTCCGATTTAACGAATCTTTTATTTCGGGCCAATCAATCTGACGTATATCTTTGAAGTCATGTATCTGACCAAAATGAAGGTGACGCCCCATGTCACCCCACCTAGATGGCCTTTGAAAGCTTGATCCCAAAAGGGTGTTCAACTCCTGAAATGAATTTTTAAGTCGTTTCCAATTTGACCCTTCAGTCGATATAGATGATGAGTCACCGCCAGAAACTTCAACAGGAATTGATTCGATATATTTGTCAATATTAGCAATTACTCCGATAATTGCATCTCGTACTATAGAACGTCGCTGTTGGTTGAAGTAGAACCTATATTCTGATAGCTTTGAACCGGGTGAGTTTATATCGTTTTCAAAATTTAGACCTGCAGAGGGCTCTCCTATATCGAGATAATCAAATCGAATTTGAGCAATTTCATCGAGTTCATAGAACCCAATATCTAAATTTAACGATCCAATAGTTGGCATCATATTCTGAATACTTTTAAACGCCCTACACTTCTCGTCATACTCGTCACAGCCACCGAAACTAACGCAATCTGGAATAAGTTGATGTATTTTCTCCCAGAGAGTCTCTAGCTTTATTAAGTTTGCTTCAACTTTATCGAGTTCAGAAAGTGCAGCTTCGAGATCAGATTTACTCATTTCCCACCCTTTGTTTATAATCGGTCTAACTAACAATTATGCTGAAATTTACAGCATTCCATTTTCTGTTTATCACGAATTGAATTCCACTACTTATAGAACACGTTTATCAACCGGCGTCTCGCAATTTGAGAATCTTTTTCTTTAATCCGACGGTAAATATTTCTCCATATCATGACAAACCGTTATTCTCACTAACAAGGTGGGGGAGAATCGAATGTTTGAGGTAAAGATTTTGGGTCTCACTTGTACATGAGATAGAATGGGGGAACAATAGTATATGGGTATCACATATCATGAATATTCCAGTTATTACTTATAGAATTTAATCCATATTTTGACATTTATGCAAACCCATTGATAAAACATCAAATATTAATTCTTAAATAAAACAAAAAGGGGCTGATAATCAGCCCCTTTTTATTATTTTCTCAATTTTGATCAGTCTACTTGGTTACCCATGAGTTTGTGGATACGATCCACCATGGTCTTGGTGTCAACTGGTAAACCAGCTAATAAGAAAGTATTATCTGTCAGTTGGTCAGTAGATAGCTTCAATTGTTCAGAGTTGCTGTCCGCTTCCCACAGTTTAAACATCTTTTGAATGATCGAACTATCCGGGTTGATCTCAAGTACTTTATTACCCATTTTAAATTCAGCCTGAGTGGCTTGCATGATCTTTTGCATGTGCGTTGTCATATAATCATCCGGGTTCACCAAAATCGCAGGACTGTCTGTTAATCGGTCTGACACTTTTACATCTGAAATTCGGTCTTTCAAATAGGTCTTCATCCAATCAGAAAATTTCTTAATATCCTTGTTAGATGGCGCTTCATCAGATTTCTCGGACTTCGATTTTTTCTTTTTACTTTTTGGGAATTTTATATCTGCACTATCGCATGACACGATCTTTTTACCATCAAATTCTCTGAGAGCCGATAAAACAAAATCGTCAATCGGTTCAAATAAGTATAGAACTTCAATATCATTTGAGTTAAACATTTCCAAATACGGACTCTGGTCTACATCCTTTTTGGAATCTCCGTGAAGATAGTAGATATCTGTCTGATCAGAAGGCATTGATGAGACATAATCCTCTAGTGATTTGTATTTATCGTCATTGGTTTTATTGCTTTCGAATCTCAACAGTTTCGCCAGTTCATTTTTATTGTCGAAGTCAGAATGAACTCCTTCTTTGATGAATTGGCCAAATTCTTTCCAGAAATCGATATACTTATCTGGTGTTTCTTTTGCTTGATCCTGAAGGAATTTTATAACTCGTTTGACGAGAAATTTTCTGATCTTGCCAATAACCCGGTTATCTTGAAGGGTTTCCCTTGAAATATTGAGTGGCAAATCTTCGGAATCGACAATCCCCTTGACGAATCTGAAATATTCTGGGAGCAATTCTTTCACTTGTGTTTCGATCAGAATCTTATTACAATACAAATTAATTCCAGGTTCTAATCGTGAAAATCCGAATTTTTCGATATTGTCATCTGGAAAGAAAAGAAGAGCATTCATCTGTATCGGCGCGTCAGTGGAAATATGCTTTCTAAATCGGGGGTCTGTAAAAGAGTTAGTAAGAAATTTATAAAACTCATTGTACTCTTCTTCCGTCACATCAGCAGGTGTTTTTGTCCAGATGGCCTCGATGGTATTCACCTGTTCGCCATTAACCTTGATCGGATATCCCACGAAGTTAGAGTATTGTTTTATAATGGACTTGATTTTTTCAGGATCGGTATAATCAAGGAATTCTTCGCTAATATTCAGAACAATTCTTGCGCCACGGGTGATGCCCTCTTCACGATCGATCGTATAATCGTTTTTGCCATCTGATTCCCAAACCAGTCCTTCTGCTTCTTTTATATAGGATCTGGTAATAAATTTCACATGGTCGGAAACCATGAATGCGGAATAAAATCCAACCCCAAACTGACCAATCAGATTTGCAGGGTCGCCTTTCAAATTATCTAAATTCTTCAGAAACTCGGTGGAACCGGAGTGCGCTATTGTTCCCAGGTTTGAAATAAGTTCATCTTTTGTCATTCCGATACCAGTATCAGAAATAATAAATGTTTTTGCATCTTTATTGATTTCAATATTGATCTCTAATGGCAAATCTTCTTTTCCAGTATCCTTGTCAGACAGCTGAATGTGACGGACTTTTTCCAGAGAGTCTGCGGCATTTGAAATGAGTTCTCGTACAAATATTTCTCTATTTTTGTACAGTGAGTGGATGACGATGTCCAGAAGCTTTTTAATCTCTGTCTGGTATTCGTACGTTTTTGGTGTTTGTGTATTCATCTAATTGGTTCTCCCGGTAATTTCATTTTTTATCTATCTCTGCAAATATCATGAAAATGGTCAAACGTGGCTTTTCTGTGACAAAGTTGCAGAACATAAATGGATTCTGATAAGGATAAATGGGGTGTCTCTACGAATGTGTGAGAATCAGGATGCTCAAACAAATGAGCGTTGCTGAAAATTGATCAATGGGAATCATTTATTTTTTTGGAGGAATGTATAAATCCGTTATGGTGCCTGCGAAGACTTCGGCGGCGTTCGCAATGGTCTCTGTGAGTGTGGGATGCGGATGAATAGTCAGGCTAATATCTTCTGCATCTGCGCCCATTTCAATCGCTAATACACCTTCACCAATTAGATCTCCAGCATTCGGACCTACGATCCCAATACCCAGAACTCGTTTAGTATCGGGGTCAAACAGAATTTTAGTTCGTCCTTCATTTCTACCAATAGCCAACGAACGACCGCTGGCAGCCCAGGGAAATTCACCTTTTTCGTATGGAATCTCCTTTGCCTTGGCTTCAGTTTCAGTAAGTCCTGCCCAGGCAATCTCGGGATCAGTGAATATCACTGCAGGGATTGCTTTCGCATCAAATGCGGCAGGCAAACCAGCGATAACCTCGGCTGCGACTTTTCCTTCGTGGGTAGCTTTGTGAGCCAGCATGGGGTCTCCCGTGATATCTCCAATTGCAAAGATCGTTGGTATGCAGGTTTGCTGCTTTTCATTGACAGAGATAAAGCCACGGTTATCAGGTGAGATTCTTGTATTCTCTAATCCCAGAGATTTAGAATTTGGTTTTCGTCCCACTGAAACTAACACACTGTCATAGATTTCACTGAACGCTTTATCTCCAGATTCAAAGGAAACCTTCAACGATCCATTTTTTTGACTATCAACGGATACAACTTTTGTTGACAGATAAATATTCTCAAAATCTTTTTTAAGTTTCCGGTAAAGCGGTTTTACCAGATCTTGATCTGCGCCGGGCAGTAAATTTGGCATAAATTCAACAATTGTGACTGAAGATCCTAAAGCCCGATAGACAGTTCCCATCTCCAAACCGATATAACCACCACCAATGACCAATAGCCTGCCTGGAATATTCACCAGATCAAGCGCTTCTGTCGAAGTCATTACATGTTTGTGATCTTTGGGTAATCCGGGGATACTTGCAGGACTTGACCCGGTTGCAATGACTGCATGATCGAATGATAATTCAATTTCACCATCCGATGTAGAAACAAGAATTGTAGTATCGGACAAAAAACTGGCAGTACCGTGAATGACATTCACCTTTCGGGCTTTTGCCATTTGAGAGATTCCGCGGCTTAATTGAGATACCACTTTTGATTTGAAATCACGAACTTCGTTTAAATCTATCCGGGGAACGCCAAAATGGATTCCGTGCTTACTTACGCCTCTGGCTTCATCGATAACTTTAGCAAGGTGTAACAACGCTTTTGAAGGAATGCATCCATGATTCAGACAGACACCACCGAGGGCAGTATTTTTATCAATGAGTGTGACTTGTTTACCCAAGTCGGCAGCACGAAAGGCAGCTGCATATCCGCCAGGACCTGCGCCAATAATGACAACTTCTGCATGAAGTGTTTTTCGTTCCATTAGGTGAGTCCCAGTCCCTTGAGTTCAGCGAAATTCTCAAGTAGCAAATTTAATCTTTTTGTGAATCGTGCAGCTTGGGCACCGTCAATAACACGGTGATCGTACGAAAGTGAATAGGGGAGTATCATCCGTGGCTGGAATGATCCGTTACGAAAAATGGGCGAGATTTTTGATCGCGAGATTCCTAGAATAGCTACTTCAGGCGGATTGACTATAGGTGTAAATCCAGTTCCACTGATGCCGCCCAAACTGGATATGGTAAAGCATCCACCTTTCATATCATCAGGAAGCAATTTTCTTCCACGGGCTTTTTCGCTGATGGTTACCAATTCTTCAGATAACTCTCTAAAGTTTTTTGCATCCACATTACGAATGACAGGCACAACCAATCCGTTTTGAGTATCCACTGCAACGCCAACGTGGAAGTACTTTTTATACACTAAATTTTGTCCTGTATGATCTAATGATGCATTAAATTCGGGTATGTCTTTTAATAATTGCGCGACAGCCTTAAGCAGGAATGGTAGGAACGAGACTTTTACTTTTTCATTTTGATTCAGGGATTTCAGTGTTTTTCTGAATTCATCCAATTCAGTGATATCCGCTTCGTCAAATTGAGTTACATGAGGGATTGATTGCCAGGCTTGTTGTAATCGATCACCTGTGATTCGTTTTATTTTTGATAATTTAACCGATTCAATCTCGCCCCATTTTGAGAAGTCAATTACCGGAACGGAAACTAGACCGGGTTGGGATGAACGGTTATTAGATAATACAGATTTGATAAAGGATTGTACATCTTCTTTTGTAATTCGTCCTTTTGGACCGGAACCTGC
>ERZ890604.623-NODE-623-length-11777-cov-4.379799_pt1 | contig 11777 bp, 9 predicted proteins | sample MGYA00521097_ERZ890604 | MGnify/ENA primary metagenome ERZ890604 (study PRJEB32303, sample SAMEA104408625) | aquatic metagenome | biome: Brackish water; feature: Chemocline; material: water | place: Baltic Sea | collected 2014-10-26T21:54:00 | depth 120 m ... | reverse complement strand
ATGGATACTTCCAGCGAGACTCTCCAAACGCAGAAGAAGTACGGCATCGGAAAAGGACTGACGGACGACTTTGGTCGAGCGTGTCTGATGGCCCGTCGATTCGCCGAGTCCGGCGTGCGGTTCATCGAGCTAACGCACGAAGGCTGGGACCAGCACAAGGCTCTGAAGTCGAAGCTAACTTCCAACTGCGGTGCGACCGACCAACCGATCGCGGCGTTGATCTCAGACCTCAAAGAACGAGACATGCTGAAAGACACGTTGATCGTCTGGAGCGGCGAGTTCGGCCGCACTCCAGCCGTCCGCAACCAGGACGGTCGTGACCACAACGCGACGGGCTATTCAATGTGGATGGCCGGAGGCGGAATCAAAGGCGGCATGAACTACGGAGCGACCGACGAGTTCGGCATCTCAGCAGTCGACAACAAATTCCACGTCCACGACTTCCACGCCACAACCCTGCATCTGCTCGGCCTGGACCACACAAAACTAACTTACCGCTATGCCGGCCGCGACTTCCGCCTGACCGACGTCTACGGAAACGTCCCAAGCGATATTCTGGTCTGACGTAGGGTGGGCACTGCCCACCACATCATTCTTGCTGGTGGGCGGTGCCCACCCTACGGCGTAGTTGCGAGGTCAAGTTGCGAAACCCGCAGTCTCAGATATTCGCGGCCGCCGGAGCGGACGATGATCTGGCCGGGGAAGAAGCGGTCTTCGAACTGGTCGACTGTGCCGAAGTAGACTTCGCATTCCTCGCTGTCTTCGGTGATCTGGCAGGACATCCCGACAAACGCGGCGGGAGTTCGGGCGAAGTACCAGCGTGTTTCGACTCCGGTCAGAGTGGTGACCAGAACGTCGACCATCTCGCCAGTCAGGTCCAGCGGCTCGCTGCCGAGGTAGTAGAACTCGGAGAATCCATCGGCCTTTTTCTGCAGCATCAGACGAAGGTGGTGCATCGCGACCAGGAGTCCGCCGCTGCCGGGTGGCTCGTCGAGAAAGTCGGAACCGTCCAGCGGCTGGAAGAACACATCGTTTCGCATCTGTAACCCGAGGCCTCGATCACTAAGCGTCAACGAAAAGTCGTCGCCGTCGCCCGTCTGACCGGTGACTTTCCACAAGCCATTCAATTTTGAGAAGTCGCCCCATCGAGTCACCAGTGGGAGCAAACGCTTCTGCTCCTCTTCATTGAACCAGTGATTCGCGAAGCCGTCCTTCTTCACAAACATGTGCCGGTAGGCTTCAGGCGTCGTGTCTTTTTTCTCCTTTTTGGATTCGTCGCCATCCTTGTGAGGATTCTTTGGCGGCCCGCCGGGAGCCTGTTTCGGCATCATATCGGCTTTTGTATGAACGCCTCGCAGCCGAGCCTTCATCGAATACTTCTGCTCATCTCGACGATAAGTCAGAGGAAGTCTCCAGCCCTTCGGGTAAATGCCCAGCACATTCTTGAACTGATTGACCGATCGAATATTGCGGCCCGCAAACGACACGATTTCGTCATCGAGCCGTAAGCCACGACGGTAAGCCTCTGAAGATTCCAGAATGCTGGAGACGACGACTTGCCCATCACTATCGGACGTGACTGTCGCGCCCAATGTCGCATGGTCGACGATTCGGCCGCTGCGCAGGTGATCCAGAAAGTGCATGATCTGGTTGATCGAAATGGCGTAACCGGCTCCGGAGTTCACACGCCCTCGCTTTTCGAATGAACCTCGTCCATTGATGCCGACCAGTTCTCCGTCGTCGTTGAACAGCGGGCCTCCGGAGTTGCCAGGGTTGATCGAAGAGTCGACCTGAATGCAGTCGGCATATTCGAGAAACGACCCTGCCGGATACTGGTAGCGGTGTACCCCGCTGACGATTCCGTAAGTCACTGTCGGGTGGAAGTCCGTTGCCAGCAGGAACGGATTGCCGATCGCGTAAGCCCAGTCGCCGACCTGTACTTTGTCGCTGTCGCCGATCTTCGCAGATGGAAAGTCGTCGCGACCGAGCAGCCTGATCAACGCCACGTCGCCTGTGGGATCGATTCCGACGATGACCGCGTCGTAGAGGACTCCGTCATTGAGACCGCACTTCATGAAGTCGCCAGAACCGCTGGTGACGTGAAAGTTACTGAGTGCGTAACCGTCGGGGCTAATGACGACTCCCGATCCGCCACCCTGGCCGCCGTTTCCGAAGATGGCCACCACGGCGGGTGAGATCTTCTTCAGCACGTCGACGCGTCTCTGCTGAGCCTTCGCGACGACGGGTTCGGCGGCGTTCACGAATTCGGCAACAGGCAACAGGATGCTGGTTGTCAGAATCGTCTGACGCAAAGTCGCAGAGACGCAAAGGTTCGCAAAGACCGCGAAACATGCTTGCGTTCTGCTAGCGGCCCATTGAAGAGCGAGTACTAAAATCGACATGATTGAGATCTTATTAATGATGCTTCCGAGAGTTGTCTCAGACTCAAACTTCAGTTCAGGAACGTGTCGACAACAACTTCTCGTTTCCAACGTCAGAGGTACAGAGACACAGAGTTTGACAGGAGTGTTTTTCTCTGTGTCTCTGAGCCTCTGTGGTTCGATTCTTCTGATCATTTTGGGGAATTAGTCACGACACGTTCGATAGTAAACTGCCGGCAAAACAAGGTCTTTGCGTTCCTTTGCGTCTCTGCGGCTTTGTGTCAGACACACGAGAACTCTCTACTTGAGCAGTCGAGCTTCAGCCAGAACGAGATGGTCGCCGATGTCACTTTCGACTTTTCCGTAGTCGACGAGAATTTCCAGAACGAACTTACCCGAAACATCCAGGTCCACTTCAAAAGGCGACTCATCCTGAGGCGTTACGTCCTGAGTCAGTAGCCTCTCGCCATCGGCCGAGATTTCAACGTGGACGTCGCCAGCGTAGCCGTGCTGAATTCCCATGAGAGACACAAACCTGCTGTGGTCGCCATTCAGCCGGTATCGCACCGTTGTTTTTGATCGGAGGCAGACGCCGCGAGTGAATGTCTTGTTGCCGAGACGCAGCTCATCTCCCCAAACATCCTGATCGTTCTTGAGCGGTGCGGCGGGGTCGATGAATCGGAACTCGTGTTTGAGGTCTCGCGGTTTCAACGACGACAGCCAGGTCAGTTTGTCAGCGCTGAAGTCGAAAACCCGAACACTTTGCGCTGGCACGACGATCGACGGGCCAGCGGCCAGTTGCAACGTGAAGTCGGTTCCAGTGCTGACAACGGAACGGACCGCCAATCGATCGCCACTGACGAGTTCGATGATGCCCGTCGATTTCGAATCACTCGACTGGCGTTGTCGCAGGATGACTCCGAAAACTTTCGCTCGTGGTACGGGGACGGTGTCGCCGTCAAGCAGCAGGAAGACGTGCGTGTCGTCGATTCGGCTGACGACGCCAGGCACGAAATCCAGCTTGTCCTGTTTGCGAAGGACAATCCAGTCTTCGCGGCGTTCGCGTTCGAGAAGTTCCGTCCACTGGTCATCCACGCTGCTGGGCGACTCGGACAGCCGAATGTTTCCGATGGCCGAGCGGGGAATAGTCAGAGCGTCCGTTGCTGCTGCGGCGATGGTCAGTTCGTCGCCTTCAAGAATCACCGACGACGTCCCGATGCGAGAACCGTCCGTCAGGACGGTTTCATGAGGTGGTTTCGAGGCTGGCTCGCCTTTGGTCTGAAGTCGAGCTTCCAGAATGCTCGACATGGCGACCTCGATAGGCTTTCCGTCCACGACGATTTTCCACGACGTCCCGTCAGCCGACGTCAGAGTTCCGGCATGTCGTGCCCCTTCGATTGTCGAAATTTCGACCTGCGGAGCGTTTACGATTGCCAGAAGCAACATCACTGCTGATGCCGTCATCAATTCAGTCCTTGAGTCTGTTCGCGTTGGCGAGAGAGGCTATCGAGCGAGGTCATCGCGAGCGGGTTTCCGGTCGTGCTGCGAGCTTGCGAAGATATTGCTCGATGGCGTTGCGGTAGTGCGGGGGGAGTTCGCGGTCGATCAGATTTCGTGCCTTCGTCTGCTGTTTAGGCGGTAACCCTCCCCATCCGGCTTTCTTTCCGATGTCCCGTTTGTCGATTTCGCCGGGAGCGGTCGAGCCTTTGATGATGCTGTCTGGAGCGCCTTCCGGTGTGCCCTGGCCGTTGCCACTCTGGCTTTGTGATTGCTGCTGTTGTTGCTGCTCAATTTTCTTGATCAGCTCGTCCAACCGCGAAACGATTTCTTCTTCTGTCTTTTGAACTTTAGCGCCGCCTCGCCCAAGTTTCAGGCGTCGTTCAACATCGGACATCATTCTCGACACTTCATCCAGGGATTTTTCTTTGAGCTTCTCAAGGTCCGACTTCATCAGATCGGCGACCGTCGAATAACGGACGGGGACGTCGGACGTGTTTTCGAGAAGCTGCTTCAGAGTGGCCAGGCCTTCTTTCGCTTTGAGCAGGCGATGTTCACAAACGGCCTTGTGGAAGAAGTACGAAGCCGGGTCGATCAGTTGTTGCGGCTTCGTTTTTTCAAAGAGCGTGAGCGCTTCGTCAAAGAACTCTGCCTGAGTCAAAAACGTGCCAACGTAAGCCTGAAGGTTGCTGGTGAAGAAGTCGCTGCCCGCGTCGGATTCCAGCAGCGGTGACGTCGGTGCTGCCGGAATTCCGAATTGACACTGCTTGACGAGTTCGTCGGCGGCAGGTTTCGCCAGACTGAATGTTCGAATCGTGAGTTTGTGAAGTGCCGTCGGGCGTTTCTGACTTTCGCCCGGCGTCCAAAGCTTTCCGATGCTGTCGATCAATGCTCGATCTTCCAGCCCCTGACCGGCTGCCCAGTCAAGCGATTGCGATCGAGCCTTCTCAAATGACATCGGCGCAAACACTTCATCGTCGGCGGCGCTGAGTCGATTCGAACCTGTCATCGCCAGGCCAGAGCCCAGAACGATAAGCACTGAAAAAAGGAGGCGTGTCAGCACGGCGGTCTCCAGAATTGACGGTCACCGACTCTCAGGACGGCCAGTCCGCACAACGGAAAATTCGAATGTTCCAGTGTAGTGCCTCGGCGGTCGCCTGGGGGAGGCCGAAGATTGAATTGCCACCCGACGCGGAAGTTGCGTGGCGTCAAAGTACGAGCTGAGACCGCACTGGATCGCTCGCCAGAAACTCCTCGACCTCACTTCGAGTCGGCAGGGAAGGGATTGCCCCACGCTGCGTCACTGACAACGCCGCCGCCGCCATCGCGAACCGAGTTGCTTCGAGAAGTGTTTTGCCTTCCGCCAGCCCGGCGGCCAATGCCCCGTTGAAGCAATCGCCGGCTCCCGTTGCGTCGACGGCGTCGACAACGAACGCCGGAGTCAGACAAACGTCGCTCGAATCGTCCTTCAAAATGCAGCCCTTGTCTCCGCGAGTAATGATGATCCGACCACTGCCCCGCTGCTGAAGCTGCTCGCACCAGATGCAGGCATCTTCAAGATCCTTCATCTCATCCCAACCACTCAGGAAAGTCGCTTCGGACTCGTTTGGAGTAAGGACGTCGACCAGCTGCAGAATTTCGCGGTCGCACGCTTCCTCGCGAGCGGGGGCCGGATTCAAAATCGTTGTCAGGCCAGCTGCCTTCGCGCGTTTCAGTCCGGCGACAACGGTCTCGATCGGCGATTCCAGGCAGGCGACGAAGATACTGGCTTCGGAAAAGAATTCGTCATCAATGCGGGCGACGTCGTCCGGAGACAACGCAGCGTTTGCCCCGGATGCGACGCTGATCTGATTCTCGCCGCGTTCGTCAACCATGATCAAGGCGACGCCCGTTGCATGATCATCCACCATGCGGATGTGTTGCGTCGCGATGTTCTCTTTGCGGAGTTCTCGAATCGCTTCCTTGCCGAAATCGTCGTTGCCGACCGCCGCGATAAACCCAACCGGCAGGCCCGACGTCCGCGCGGCTGCCACGGCCTGATTCGCCCCCTTGCCACCACTGGCTTTGTAAAAGCTGCCGCCGATGACGGTCTCGCCAATTCCAGGCAGTTGAGTAGAGCTGATAACCAGGTCGGTGTTGACCGAACCAAGTACGATGATCTTTGGATGAGGCACGCAGGTGTTCCGGATTCACAAAGTTTTGCCATCTTCGGAAGTACTGATGCACTCGCGAAATGGCCGCCGGATTGTCGCGCGAACTTCCGCAGAGCGAAAGCGTCTACCGGTTCGAACAATGCAGAAAGCCCGACCTCCCGGTAGAGGTCGGGCTTTGATTCGCTTCGACGGGCGAGGCAGAAGAGTTCGAGCCTGCGATCGCGGACACGCGAGTCCAGGCTGGCCAGACAAGGCGTGTACCGATCGCAGTCGTTGATGAACTGCTCGCGTAACGTTGAACGTTATTTCTCGATTTCGACTAAAGAGTCCGTGTAGAGATCGTGCGTCGCGACGCCGAGCTCTCCGATCGCCGCAAAGCAGACGAGAAAAATGAAGGCCATCATGACGCAGTACTCGACTGACGTCGGGCCATCGTCTGATTTCAGAAACGTCTTCACGCTGTTAAGAAACTGACTCATGTTGGAGTCCTCCGGTCATCTCAGCCCGAGTGAGTTGTCGATCATTTTGAATCGACGTTGATTGCGACGCTGATTGGACAACCAGCCGTTTCTCATCGAGATACACTTCCGCTGCCAATCACCACAACAGTAGGTCGGAGTTGGAAGCCGTGACGAATGCGGATGCCGATACTCGGATATCTGTTCGGAGATGTTGCCTTCGTAGGGCAAGTTGTCCCGAACGTCTTGATGGGCATTTCTGACAGGTGATGCGCACTACGACACCTTGCGCACAAATAGTCTCGCCGGGTCCGAGTTAAAGTCAGCCTGAATTGCCAGACCGTCATTCCCGGCAACGATCAAGAGGCCGCTGTCATCTGCCGCGAGCTTCCCAGCACGATCATGAAATTCTGGATTTTCGTGGATGGTGCAATCGTACGGATTGTCGGCTTCAGCTCGAAACATGACCGGTCGATATCGAACTCTGTCCAGAGTTGCGGTCACCGGGGCACCACCCCCAGGTCTTTATCTGCGCCGCTCTGAAGACTCAACAGCAGGATGCTCGACTTTCGAATGGACACACCGAATGCTCTCACACGACGAAGTATCAGAACAGGTCGCGTTACTGCAGCGGCAGATCGAGGATTTGCAGGCACAACTGATGCGGGCTCAGAAGCTGAGTTCTGTCGGCGAGATGGCTGCGTCGATCACGCACGAGTTCAACAACATTCTCACGACGACGATCAACTACGCCAAGATGGGGCTGCGTCACAAAGATGACGCCACTCGCGAGAAAGCCTTCAACCGCATCCTCTCAGCCGGTCAGCGAGCCGCTCGAATCACGACAGGCATGCTGGGGTACGCTCGTTCGAGCGGTGTTCGCAAGGAAGAAATCGATCTTGCTCAGATTGTGTCCGACGTGCTGATCCTCTGCGAAAAAGATTTGCAGATGAATCGAGTCAAACTTCAGACAGACATTCTGGGACACCCGGTCTGCGAAGTGAACATCTCTCATCTTCAGCAGGTGCTGCTCAACCTGATCGTCAACGCTCGGCAGGCAATGGACGGCGGCGGCATGTTGTACGTAACGGTTCGCACCAGCGAAGACGGCAGCATGGGCGAGCTTGAAGTTCGCGACACCGGAGCAGGAATTCCGTCGGAGGAGCTGCCCAAGATCTTCAAACCGTTCTTCACAACGAAAGAAGCCGACACCAACGGTCAGGGCGGGACCGGTCTGGGCCTGGCATTCTGTCGCGAAGTCATCGAGTCTCACAAAGGCAAAATGCGAGTTGCCAGCACTGTTGGCAAAGGGACAGCCTTCACGCTGATGCTGCCTGTCGCCGCCGCCGCAGAGAGCCGTAAATCGGCCTGATACGATACCCCTCTGTCGCAAACTCACTGAGACGGTCGAGAAGTCTCGACGCAGTCCGGTAAACTCTCAACCAGAGCCTGTGGCTTTATTTAAAGCTGCGGGCTCTTTTTTTTGTGTTTTATTTGGGGACGCGTCGCCTGAGTCTGTCCACACTTCGTTTCGCACCAGCCATTAACAAAGCCCTGCACCTTGCCGACTGAAGCCTCACCCACAGACGCCGCTCCGAATCCGATCCGGCGGGCACTGAACCGTTTTCCGACTCGCTATCGACCGGCGTTGTTCTTCGACGGGGTGTCGAACATCGGAAATGGAGTTCACCTCGTTCTGTTTCTTGTCGCGCTGGTTGTTCAGGAAACAATTCTCGATGCCGAAGTCTGGCATCAGGCGGTGCTGGCTTCGTTCTTCTTCGGCAGTTGCCTGTTTGGACTCCTGGTCACACGCATCGGCACCATCGTTCCGATGCGTCAACTCGTCATTCTGCCCAACTGTCTGATTGGCCTGCTGCTGTTCGGCACGTTGTTCCTCCCGGCAGAAGGAGCGACCTGGTTCACGTTTCTGATCGGCGCGACCTTTCTACTGAAGGTGTTTCAGCAGGTCGCCGAAATGAACATGTTTCGAATGCTCTATCCCGACACGCATCGCAGCGCCGCTGTCGGGTTGCTGCGAGCCGTCTCGGCGATTTCCGGTTTGTCCATCACCATTACGAGCTGGTGGTGGTTCGCGCTGTGGCCAGCCTGGTACTCGGGCCTGTTCTGCATCATGGGACTGATGCTGTTTTCGTCCGCGTGGTACTACTCAAAAATTCCCATTCCGCGCAAGTCGATGTTCGAGCGTAAAAACCGGGAAGGACTGCTGACGTCATTTCGAAACGGCTGTCACATTTTCTTCAGCGATCGCCGATTTGTGCTTTACCAGTTCGGTTTCGCTCTGGCCGGTATCGCCAATCACATCGGTCTGTACCTCGTTCCGCGAATCATGCGTGAAAACGCTGGAGCGGCGGATTCAACGATTCGCTTCGTGACGGCCGTCATGCCCGTGCTTTTGCTCGTGATGACTGCTCCGTTGTGGGGCCGGTACATGGACAAGAAAAGCCCGATGACCGCGCGAGGCATCTTCAACGTTCTGCAAGTCTTTGCGTTTGTCTTTTACGCGGTCGGCGGAGTGACCGGGCAGGTGTGGCCGCTGGCCCTTGGTGGAGCGATTCACGCTCTGAGCAATGGCGGCGGATCGATCAACTGGATCACCGGCAGCATGTACTTTGCAAAGCCGGAAAACGTTTCGCTCTACAACGGAATCCACGTCTTCCTGACGGGAGCTCGAGGCTTCATCGGCCCTCCACTGGCGATGTTCCTCTTCGTCGAAACGGAGACAATCGGCAGTCTGAAAATCGAAGGCCTCGGCATGGGCCCGTGGGTGTTTCTCGTTTCCGCCGTGCTGTCGTTACTCGGGGCCGTCGTCATGTTCACACAGGCAAAGTTCGACACCGTCCCTGTTGAGAATGTCACCAGCTAACAGCTAAGGAACGTGTTCTGAATTAGTTCCCGATACCAGCACGAAGCGCAAGCGAGTGCTGGGAATTCACGCTTGCACTTCGTGCTGGTATGAAATCGGGAAGTTGTTTCAGACACGTTCCCGCAGTGGCGCGGTCCAACTAACCGAAGCCCAGGCCGATGTCGTCCAGGCAGCCTGTTCCTACCGTCCCGTCGGTGATGTCGAACATGGACGGCATGACTCGGGCGTAAGGGCGGTTGGGGCCGGGGCAGTATTGTCGGCCGTTGCCTTCGATCGCCGTCACGGTGGGAATGCGAGCGGCCAGACTGGCTGAATGCAGGAACGAGAAGCCGGGGCACGTCAGGTCCTGGACGCACAGAAACATACCGAACTTCTGAGCGGCCGCGCCAAGGCACAGCGATTCAGAGTGCCCTTTGCACGCTTTCAACGCGATGCCGGTGTAACCCTGATCGCGAGCCAGCAGCAGCGCTTCGTAATCGACCAGCGCTTCGTCGACGACGACGGGCTTCAGCTTCGCCGCTTCGTGCAGTTTGATTTCCGGATGAGCTTTCAGGTCCCGACTGGTGGGTTGCTCGATGTACTGCGTCCGGTCGTAGGCTGCCGGAGATTGCTCCTGCACTTTTTTCAGGAACTCAAGGACGTATTCAACATTCTCGCACTTCTCGTTGAAGTCGAGCGAGTAGAACCATTCCGAGCAGCCTCGCGCGGCCTGAACTTCCGCAGCCAGCTTTTCGATCGAGACAACGCGGTCGACATCCCAGTCGAAGTTGTCACCGGACAGTTTGATCTTCAGATGCGTCAGGCCGTCGGCGTTAATCCACTCGCCGAGCGTGACTGGCAGTTTGTCGTTGGGTCGGTCGGTGACGTCAGCATCGGTCAGCGGATCGAGCGCTCCGACCAGATGGTAAAGCGGCATGCGGGCTTTAGGCGTTCGCAGTGTGTACTGATCGAGATACTCGCCCGCAAACTGATCGTCGAGATATTCTGACAGATCGTCGTTCATGAAATCGCTGGACAGTGCATCGTACGAGTTGATTTCGTGAACCCGTCCGTAGGCATCATGGACAGCCGCGTCGAGCGGGCTGGCAGCGACCAGTTGCGCGAGTTTTGGGAACTCGCCCGCAAACTTGTGGCCGGCGACGATCGTCTTAGCGGTGTGTGCGTACTCTTCGGTTAAGTCGAACATCAGCTCCATCGGATGCCCGTAGTGAGGAACCTCCGACGCGATGCTGACGATGCGTTCGGCGAAATCCTTCATGGCGAGTTCAGTCTGGTCGCCAGTCAGGTCAGACGTTGGCCACGCCCAGATGTTGCCCACCGGCATGCTTCCGAAACCGGTCGCGTGTTTGCCGCTGTGGGTCTCGACGGTGACCTCGACATTCATCAGAAACGTCTTGTCGACGATTCGACCACCGAATTTCAGCGGAGCCCTGAATGAGACGGGTTCGAAGGAACAAACCGCGTCAAGGATTCTGACGTCCGTATCGTTTGGCATGACTCTATGCAGCCCGTGAGAAGGTAAGAAACAAGATTCTCACTGCGGAACAACATGCCTGACGGAATCGTGAGTCTCGTCATGAAATCACGCCGGCAGGCCATCCCTGCTCCGCAGTCTGACAAACTGATGGACACATCAGCGTGCGGGCATGTTATGCGCCACGCCGCGTAGCTTCAATCGACGTTTGCCGGCAGACCTTGCGATATCCGCGAATGAACGATTTCACGCCAGGCGAACTGCCGAACTGACCGACTACGCCGCGGACCGATCTTCGGCTGTCGGTGCTGCGTCGTCAGACCGCTCCAGAATTGTCTTACCAGTCGAAGTCAGCTGATAAACCATCCCGTCAGAGCGGCCTGCCAGATCACACTTCAGCAGGTCGTAGGCAATGAGTCGACCGTGAATCTTTGACAGTTCGGCAGTTTCGATTCCATGGAGTTGCGTGATTCTTTGAACCCAGCGGCTGACACGCTTCTTTGGGCTCGCGGATGCATTGCCGACTTCGTCTGCCGTTTCCGGCTCGTCAGACGCTGCAGTCAAAGCATCCGCAACAACAGCTGCTGAATCGATCCCGGCATCAGGAACGATGGCAGACTTTTCTGCCTGCGCAGACTTCGCGGCCTCTTCGGCCTGGCGTGCGGCGAGTTCTTCCTGGGCCTTCTGATAAGCCTTTAGAACAGCGATCCACGATGGGTTTTCGGAGACAAGTTCCAGTTCGAGATCAATCATGCCCGGTCTATCGGCCCGACGAACCGGCACATTCAATGGCAGCCGAGACTCCGACACAAACCGCAAATCCGCACCGACACTTTTGAGATTCTTCGCGAGGCCTGGACGATCTGGTTAAGGTTCGAGCCGGAAATTAAACCGGCAACTCCAGTTGCGTGGCACCCGGCGAGCCCTCGG
>ERZ890604.618-NODE-618-length-11842-cov-9.017307_pt1 | contig 11842 bp, 17 predicted proteins | sample MGYA00521097_ERZ890604 | MGnify/ENA primary metagenome ERZ890604 (study PRJEB32303, sample SAMEA104408625) | aquatic metagenome | biome: Brackish water; feature: Chemocline; material: water | place: Baltic Sea | collected 2014-10-26T21:54:00 | depth 120 m ... | reverse complement strand
GTGGTCAAGGATTTGAAGCACCACGAAACGCTGGCTGGCTATGTCGTCAAAGACACATAACTATTTCTTTGGTTATAGTTCCGTCTCAAGCGAGAAATGGAACAGGGCCTTTGGCGTGGGAAGAAAGGGAATGAGACATTGGTTCAATGTTCTTATAAGAACATTGTTTAAGATGTGGTAGAATAGATAACAGATTAATAAAGGCAAAGCAGTAATGCGAGCCGCTTGTTAGCATAGCCAGAAATGGTGACAGCTTCCAGGCGGCTTTTGTTATATAGCGCGTGATGCGCGAAAGGATGACATGATGTCAGAAGATAAAGAAGTAACCACCGAAGAAACCGTTGAGGAAGTCAAAAAAGAAAAAGCGGGTGACCCGCAAGATCCACTGGACGCACTATCTCCAGAAGCTAAAAAGATTTTTGAAGAAACAAATGCTGGCCTATTGTCCGCGCTGAAGAAAGAGCGTGAAGCTAATAAAGCAGCGGCAGACAGATTAGCCACAATTGAAAAAGAAAATCAAACGCAACTTGAGAAGCAACTGGTGGAACAAGGCAAGTATAAAGAGCTTGCCGAAGAACGCGCCCGCGCATTGGCAGAACTACAGCCAAAAGCGGACAAGCTGGATAGCGCCGAAGCAACGTTGCAATTGGTCCTTGATGGACAGATATTGCAGATACCGGAAGATAAGCGGAAGCTCATTCCTGATTATGGAACCGTAGAAGATCGTTTGAATTACATTGCAGCAAACGGCGACCTACTCAGGAAAGCAGAAGCCTTCGACATTGGCGCTTCAAGCCGCGGTGGTAAGTCTGACAAGAAAAGCGTAGTCTTGACGGATGAGCAAAAGCAGATGGCTAAAAAATTGGACATCTCAAACGAAGACTACGCAAATAAACTATAAAGAAAGCCCGCAAGGGTAGAGGAATAAAAATGAATACAATTTACAAAGGAGCTAAGTAATGGCAACTAGAGGATTTGAATTTGCCTATATGGTAGACGGCTCTCCTGGAACTCCAGTCGTTCGCGACTTTATTCTAGGCGTAGCCGCAGACCACCTGGTAGGTGATTTGATGTTAGTCCAGAGTGACGGTTTTATTGATGCCGTTACTGGCACAACTACTGAAGTCACCTGTGTGATGATGGAAAAAGTCTTGACGGCGGATGTTACCGCAGGCACGACCAAGGCAAAAGCCGCAATCATCACGCGCAATCAAGTTTGGCGCTGCTCAACGGATGCCGCAACTGCCGCAACCGCTTTGATAGGCACCGTGAAGCTGTGGGACACCGCAGACAAGAACACCATTGACGCTGATGATGTAACAAACGGCGCAATGATTGTCGCAGAAGGTGAACCTTCCCCAGCCGATATTTCAGGGCGACTGGATGACGATGGAAACGTGATTGGCTATGTTATTTTTGCTGACACTTCCTTCGGAAACACCTAGGAGATAATGATGGCTAACTCAGAACAATGGGCAGAACTTCTCTCCCCAGGTTTGCACGCAATATTTGATTTACAGCGGGACGCTTTAGCTGCTGAAGCAAAAGCTCCTATGCTGTTTAATTTCGCTTCTTCAAGCAAGGCAACCGAAGAAGATTTGGGCGTTGGCGGCTTTGCGGATTGGCAAGAATACAAAGGCGCTATTGAGTACGATGACAACGATCAAGGCTACAAAACGACCTTCACTCACACTGAATTCGCTCGTGGCTTCACCGTTGAACGCCGACTTTATGATGACGATCTGTACAACATCATCAACAAGAAACCAAAAGGTTTAGCAACCGCCGCAATGCGAAAGCGCGAAAAAGACGCTGCTGATATTTTCAACAACGCCTTCACCGCTTCCGGTGTATCACTCGGTGCAGACAGCCAGTCACTTTGTGACGGCGCTCATCCCCACTCCCCCGCTAACACCGCATCCACGCAGAGCAACTCTGGAACGTCCGCACTTTCTCGTGACAGCATCATCGCCACCCGCAAGCTCATGCGTTCCTACACTGACGACCGGGGCGAGCTGATCCAGTGTATGCCCGACACGCTGGTTGTACCGCCTGAATTGGAAGATCAAGCATACGTCGAAGCACGCACCCCGCTCAAGACTGGCGGCGCAAACAATGACCTCAGCTTCGTCAACTCCCTGGGCCTGAAAGTTATCGTTTGGGATTACCTGACCGATGCAAACAACTGGTTCATGGTTGATAGCCAGATGGTGAAACAACACTTAACCTGGTTTGACCGCGTTCCTTTGGGCTTCGCGCTCAACCCGCTCAGCGACTTCCAACTTAAGGCACAATATCGTGGATACATGCGTTATAGCCTCGGCTGGAACGACTGGAGATGGGTATACGGTCACGCTGTAGCGTAAAGGAGTATATAAAATGACTACTTATGCAGATGGCGTGTTTCAGTACGGCGGTATGCCTGTAGGCGGCGGAATGTTGCCGCTCATGGGCGGTGACGCAAAAGTCTTTTTCGTTGACCCCGCAAATGGCAGCGATGGAAACACAGGACTTTCACCAGAGCAAGCTCTCGACACTGTTGGCGCGGCTTACGCAAAATGCACTGATAAATCAGGCGATACCATCTATCTTTTGAATGATGGTAATACGTCCGGCTCTTCACGCGAAGCAACCATTCCTTTAACGTGGGCGCATGATAACGTCCATTTAGTAGGTCTGTGCGCTCCAACTGGGATCTCCCAACGCGCGCGTATTACGCCTGTAAGCACAGCGGCTTTGACCGCAGCTCCCGTGATTGATGTCACCGGAAGCGGCAATGTGTTCGCTAACCTTCAAATCGCACACTTCGGCGCAGACACAGACGCTATCGCAACGCAAGGCGTGGCGGTTTCTGGAAGTCGTAACTATTTCCACAATGTTCATATTGTGGGTATCGTGAATGACCACACAGGTGACGAAGCAACCGGAGTTGATCTTCTGATTGACGGCGGCTCTGAAAACTTATTCAAGCATTGCACTATTGGCGTTGACACAGTTGTTCGTTCTCAGGCTAATGCTAGCCTTGAGCTTACTACCGGCGCGGCGCGTAACGTGTTTGAAGATTGCCTTTTCCCAATGACGACAGATGCGGGTACTCCGTTATTTGTAAAAATTGCTAGCGGCGGTATTGATCGGTTTGTTCAGTTCAAACGCTGCTCGATGATTAACGCAATGGAATCTGGCGCAACTATCTTGACATCTGCTGTAAGTGTTCACAACACTGCTGGCGGGCTGTTATTGATTGATGGCGGCACTCAAATTGTCGGCGCAAGTAATGTTGCAGCGGCAGACAATGGAAATGTCTACGTTGATGGCGTAGGCGGGGCAGCCACTGGCGGCCTCAGCATCATAGCAACCCAGTAAAGTTTTATAGGGGCGGCGCAAGTCGCCCCTTTTAGCTATTATTAAATATTAGAAAGGACAAAGAGAATGAAAATCCAGTTTATCAAACAATGCGGACACAGAAAAGAAGGCTCAATCTTAGAAGTCGAGCATCTCGCCGCCGCTCAGTATCTTGCTGGCGGCTTCGCTGTTGCTTACGTTGAGCCAAAGCCTGAACCTAAACCAGAGCCAAAGCCTGAGCAAGTAAAGCCAGCGCCAAAGAAAGCCGCATCAAAACCAAAGGCTAAAAAGGAGTAATCAATGGCAACTTCAACAGCAAGCGGAACGCTACAAGCCGCGACCACTATCGCAAAGACTACCGAAACGCTCATAGGCGCTGAGATCGGATGTGCTGGGTATGATTGGATTACATTGTTTTTTGTCTACACAAAAGGCGATGAAACCGGTCTTTATGTTGTGCCTTACGTTATGAGCGAAGCAAGCGGGACCGCTTACAAGCACATTCTCTGGAGTGAAGCTGGCGGCGTTTACAGCGCGGAGCAGGTCAAATACACAGCGACCGCAAGCCTGACCGGCTCTTTGACCTTGAGTGTGAAAGGCATTGAGTTTATCAAGTTCATGCAAGGTGGCTCAAATAACGATGGAACGCCTACTGGAACTCTCGCAGCTTCCTACTCCATGAGCAAGGAATAGAATGACCCTGACCACCGAAGCAACGCTCCAGGCAGCAACCGTTATTTCCAAGACCACGCAGACACTTATTGGTCAGGAGATCGGTTGCGCTTCTTATGATTACATCACGCTATTTTTCACTTATGTGAAAGGCGATGAAACGGGTCTTGATATTCAGGCTCATTTTATGCGTAACTTTGAAGGCACGCCACACCAGGAAGTAAGCTGGACGGCGGCAGGTGGTACTAAGATATTGGTGCAGAACGAATACAGGCTCACGGCTTCGGCGACTGCTTATATCATCATCGATATTCGCGGCATCAACTATGTAAAATTTACTCAAGGCGGCGCGGCGAATGACGGAACACCTACCGGCACGCTGGCCGCTTCTTATTCGATGACGCAAAGCTAATGGCAAGAAACGAATCCTTACAATCCGCAAGTGGCGACGCTAGAACATTGGATGTCGATGTTGTATCTTCGGTTACACCGGCCGGTATTTCAACAGAAGCGAAGCAAGACGCTCTCATTGCTGAGTTAGAACTGAAAGCGGACTTGACGGAAACACAGCCAATTAGCGCAGCGGCTTTGCCGTTGCCTACTGGCGCCGCTACTTCTGCAATTCAAACAGACGGAACGCAAGCAACGCAGTTTGTAGACGAAGCCGGAACGCCTTATGGCGTGAAGCATATAGGAAACAAGCCACGTGTTTCTGCAACGCCGTATTATGTGGATATAGCAGAAGGCAACGTACCAGACCATCAAGCGGTTTATAAGTTTGGAAATAATGACGCTGTTGGTACGACACGGGAAAGCATTTGGAATGAAGGCGGTTTATATCCGTGGGTTGCTATTGACGCGGCAGCTGGACAGGTTACAGTTTCAAGCGACAGCGCACAAGACGCGGCAGCTGGCACAGGCGCGGCAACCGTTCAGATATACGGAATAAGCTCGGCTGATGGAACAGACCAGAACGAGATAATAACGCTGACAGGTCAAACGCCTGTTACTTCTACGCTTTCATACTCTCGCGTTTTCAGAATGATTTGCCGAACAGCTGGAAGCGCAAGCACTACACTGGAAAATGCAGGGACTATTTATGCAGGAACTGGAACGGTTACAAATGGAAAGCCTCTCATTGTTTGGGCATTAGTTTCTCCAGCGAGAAACCAGACTTTGCAAGCCGTTTGGACAGTTCCAGCGGGAAAGACATTTTATATGACTGATGCTTTGTTTTCTGTTGCCGGCTCAAAAGGTGCGGAAGGTGTAATGATGGTCAGACCACCAGGAGAGATGTTTCAAGTCAAGTTCTTGGCTCACCACGCAGGCGGCGTTGATTATATTCCGTTCAGTTTTCCGCTTATGTTTACTGCTGGAACTGATATCGATATGCGAGCAACCGCTGTCGCAAACGGTACAGATATCGGGGCTACGTTTTCCGGTTGGTACGAATAAGGAATTATTATGACTGATACTTTTACATTCGACAACACATTATCAACAGACTTGGCAAAAGTCCGTTTCCATGTTGGAGACACTTCAAGCGCAGGAAATTATCTCTGGGATGAAACCATCACGGCACTTCTAACTTCAGAGGGGTCGGTTGGTGGAGCGGTAGTCGCGTCAATTCGTTACATAATCTCTCAATTATCAAGTCCCGACTTCAAGCTCGACTGGCTTTCAGTCTCTAATAAAGAAGCGCGGGCAGGTTTTGAGCTGTTACTGAAACAGAAGGCGCAAGAGCTTGGGGTTTCCCTTGGTGCTACCGCTTCATCCACGATCAATAACGCCTACCGCGCGGACAGTGACCAGTACACCAGCTCTACCAGGGTATCACCAACGGTAGACGAAACCGGGGTATACGATGGGAGCTAGACTTGCAAGCGCACGTTTAGCGGCGCAACTGCAAGCTAAGACCGTTGCAGTTGCTTACGGTGACACGGCGGCTGTGCTATCTGACTCTGTGACTACGTTGGACACCTACGGTCAGGCGAATGTAACCACGACCACAACGGCTATATCTTGCAGCTTTACGGATAAGCCGAATAAGGAAAAGTGGGCTGGTTATGCTGATATTGAAATGATAGCGGCTGAAATCCGCTTCGCATCCCCGGCCCCTGCAAAGGGAAACCGTGTCACGTTGAAAGGCCGCTTTGACGGCACGGGTTATGTAGATAAGACTTTCGAGATTATCGGCATAATGAACCGGGACGCTTTCGGTTACGTTTGCGCTTTGATGGCGGTGCAAATATGACCTTCAAAGTAGATGATAGAGAGGTGATCGCATTTCTGAACAAAGGCTTGACCGCTGGAGAGATGTTATCTATTGAAAAGCCAATGGGCCTGACTGTTGTGAATAAACAGCGCCAGGATGTCCCTGTTGATACGGCAGCCACAAAGAACAGCATCCAGCCTGATATACAAAGCGCAACATCCTTGCAGGTTGTAGACCACGTTGGGCCAAGTACAGATTACTCGCCAAGTATTGAGTTCGGGGTAACGTCAAAGCCGAACTACCCAATACAACCATTCGTTAGGCCGTCAGTGAATGGTTATGAAAACGCGATTATAAGAGTTGCGCAGGCAGCTTTCAAGAAGATGATAGGTCAGAAATATGGCTGAGTTACTACCGATAATGCGTACTTATCTGATTGGGAAGACTGGAATAAAGGCTGTCTTTGGCTCAACTTTGGTGCGGCTTTACGTTGACCGCATCGACCCCAGGATAACAACGGCTTACCCGTTCGCTATCCTTAGAGATATAAACGGCGGCCCGGACTACGCTCACGATGGCGCAATGCCTGACACAAACTTTGTCCAGGTAGACGTTTACAGCGATGCACAAAGCACGGCTGACAGCGGACGCGCAGCGATTGAAGCGGAACTATCAGCATACAAGGGAGCGATGGGTGCAATCACAGTCGGCTCATCTTTTATATCAAACAAGCGCGGGGATTTTGACCCCGACAGCAGGACTTTTCGCCGCTCTCTCGATGTTGAGATTGGGCAGAATGGATAAGGAGTAATAATGAGTGAATTTGATGCCTATGGTACAGCTTTCAAAGTAGGGACGGCACAGGTTGAAACCGCCGTAATTGTCGGCACGGGCAACTCTGCGTCTACGCTTGATGTTACCGTTACGGCTAACGGGATGGGTAGCTCCCCAAAGACAATCAATGTAACGATTGTCACTGGAGATAGTGCAGCAGTAATGGCCGCCAAGTGCGCGGTGGCGTTACAAGCTGATGCAGATGTGAACGCGCTCCACCGCGCTACTTCACACGGGGCTAACCTTGTGCTCACCAAGTTGGTTGCTATTGCCAATGATGCCTCGATGAATATAGCCTACACGGGCGGCGGTACAACCCCTGACACTACCAGCAACGACACAACCGCTGGCGTTGTTGTAGCTACCGTTGCGCAGGTGACGAATATCTCAGGGCCGTCTTTGTCAATGGACACCGCAGACGTAACCACCCACGACTCAACTAATGCGTGGGAAGAAACTGTGGGAACTATTCTGCGGAGCGGAGAAGTAACGATTGATATTGTTTACGACCCCGCCGACAATACGCAGGACGGAACCGATACGTCCGGGTTAGTGTATCGGATGAAAAACAAAGTCCGCTCGGCCTTCTCCGTTGTCTTTTCAGACACGGCAGGGAGCGTTTGGAGCTTCGATGGCGATGTAACGGGCTTTGAGCCTGGCGCACCTGTTGACGGTGCATTAACTGCAAGCGTGACGGTAAAACCGACAGGCTCGCTCATTCTAGTTTAGGAGATTTGATATGGCAAAATATGATGCCTACGGAACAAAGTTTTACAGGGGAACTTCGGCTGGTGGCGATCTTTACGGCCAAGTAAGTTCTATTTCCGGCCCCGGACTTAGCGCAGATACGATTGACGTTACCAGCCACGACAGCACGAACGCGTGGGAAGAAGTTGTTGTCGGTATTCTTCGCTCTGGCGAAGTCACAATGGAAATTGTTTACGATCCTGCTAACGCTTTTTATGCAAATGCCGGAACGGGGCTACTCGCTGATTTTATCGGCAGAGCTTCGACAACTTACACGCTTGAGTTTCCTGATACCGCTGGTTCTGAGTGGGCGTTCTCCGCATTTGTGACGGGCTTCGAGCCTTCCATGCCTGTTGATGGCGCACTGACCGCAAGCGTAACCTTTAAGGTCACAGGGAACGTCACGTTAGTCTAATGCGGATATTCCGCGGAAAGAAGTATATAAATGGCTTTACTAAATAAGCAAGATATTCTCGACATCAAAGATATTGAAATCGAAAAGGTTGAAGTCCCGGAGTGGGGCGGCTTCGTATTCGTCAAAGGCATGACCGGGATGGAACGAGATACCTTTGAAGCGTCAATCGTACAGCAACGCGGGAAAGATGCGCGGGTGAATATGGTAAACATCCGCGCAAAACTCGCGGCGCAAACGATCTGTGACGAAGAAGGCGTGCGTCTGTTTAATGATAAGGACATCCACGCTCTTGGAAAGAAGTCCGCTAATGCCCTGCAACGTGTTTTCGATGTGGCGCAAAAGCTATCCGGTATCACTGGCGATGATGTTGAAGAACTGGCAGCGGAGTTGGAAGAAAACCCTTCCGAAGGTTCTGCTTCCGATTAGCTCTCGCTTTAGGCATGACCGTCGCTGAATTACTGGCGAGAATATCAAGCAAGGAACTTTCTGAGTGGATGGTGTTCAGCCAGGTTGAGCCATTCGGAGCAGATGCTGGCTACTTAGGCCACGCGATAACCGCAAGCACTATTGCGAACGCGAACAGACAGAAGGGACATAAACCTTACGAAGTAGAGGAGTTCATGCCTAAATTCAAAAAGAAGAAGAAACAGTCTGTTGACCAGATGATACAAATGGCGCAAATGTTTACGACTGCGGCTGGTGGACAAATTGGAGACAAAGACCGATGAGCACAGTCGCCACTCTTTGGGTTAAGCTAGGCCTTGACAGCAAGGGTTATGCTGATGGGCTTAGTAAGGCTGCCGATAAAACGATGAAGGCCGGAGCGACTATGATGAAGGTCGGAGCAGCTGCTACGGCTGGACTAACCTTGCCTATTATCGGTGCTGGTGTTGCAGCCACAAAGATGGCTATTGATCTTCAAGAGAGCCAAAACGCCGCAAATGTTGTGTTCGGTGAAGCAATCGGTATCATGGATGATTACGGAAAAACAGTTGCAACCACCGCAGGCCTGTCACGTGCTGAGTTCAACCAGCTTGGAGCGGTCACTGGAGCGTTTCTAAAGAATGTAGGATTTGATACCGCCAAGGCCGCAGAAGAAACAATAAAACTAACCGAGCGCGCATCTGACATGGCATCTATTTTCAACACAGATGTTAGCCAAGCACTAAACGCAATCCAGTCAGGACTCAAGGGAGAGTTCAACCCGCTTGAGCAATTCGGCGTAAAGCTGAACGCTGCGGCTATTGAAGCTCGTGCCCTGTCTATGGGACTGGCTGACGCAGAGGGAAACATATCGGACTCTGCCAAAGCAACCGCAGCTCTCGCTCTTGTGATGGAGCAAACAGACCAATTCGCTGGTGACTTTGTGAACACATCGGACGGCCTTGCAAATAGTATGAAGATTGCAAAAGCGCAGTTCACGGATGCCGCCGCCGCTTTAGGTACTCAGCTTCTCCCGATTGGGCTAAAGATTGTAGAATTTCTAAGCGGGTTGATTGAGAAGTTCAACGCACTCAATCCAGAACAGCAAAAGACGATTTTGATCGTTCTTGGCATCGTAGCAGCCATTGGGCCACTGGTGAGTATAATTGGCGCATTGGTAAGCGTTTGGGGCGCATTATCTGGCGCGGTTGTTGCTGTAGCTGGAGCGATAGGCATAGGCGTTGCTCCACTTCTATTGATAATTGGCGCAGTCATAGCAATTATTGCACTTCTAAAGCTGGCCTGGGACAATAACTTTGGCGGTATACAGGAAAAGACAGCGGCCTTTATTGCATGGCTGAAGCCAATATGGGATAAGTTGTGGGAAGGTATTTTATTCGTATTCAATTATGTTTGGTCGCAGATAAAAACTATCTGGGAAGCGTTGCAAGCGGCCTTCTCTGGTGATTGGACTACATTCGGAGAAAAATTGCGCGAAGTATGGGACAGGGCGTGGAACTTCATCAAAGATGTGATTGCAACTGCTTGGCCTGTTATCAAGGGATTAGTGAAGACGCTCATCAATAATGTCTTGACGTTTTTCGCAACTACAGATTGGGGAGAAGTCGGTAAAAATATCGTTCGCGGTATTGGGAACGGGCTACTCTCAATGATAGGCTGGATTAGGGATAAGGCTGCCGCTGTTGCGGGCGCTGCCCTTGCCGCCGCAAAGGGCTTTCTCGGTATTCAATCACCATCTAAGGCGTTCGGTGAATTAGGCAAGTTCTCGGCGATGGGCTTCGGGATGCAGTTCGAGAAGTCAATGGCTGGATTTCAACCGCAGATGGCGCTGGCGATGAGCGTTCCTGCTGCAAGCGTGTCAACACCATCTGGCGCAGGATCACAGGGCGGCGGGCAAGATTTAGACGTTATTTATAGGATGCTCCGCAACCTGCCTGAAGATTTGAAGCGCGGTAACAGAGACTTAATCGAAAAGCTAGGGCGCTGATAATGTCCATAACGCCAACCATTAAGCTGGAAATGAACTGGGGCGCGGCTATCCTTGACGCAGAAGGGAACGCTATTCTTGACGCTGCTGATGAAGCTATCCTGGATGGTGATTGGGCTGATGCGTTGGCAGATACAAGAGAGACGCTACCGATACGTATCAGGCGCGGTAATTTCGGCTTAGGGCAGCTTGACAGGGTGGCAGACGTTGGAACGATGTCATTCGGCCTTGATAATTCTCAGGCCAACTCAGAGACGACAATAGGATTATATTCTCCGTCTCACGATAGCGCACGAAGCGACTTTAACGAAACAACAAAGTCAAGGTTTTATATCTCGTCCGCAGGGAATACCCGCTATAAATATCAAGGTATCAGGCTGGATGTTATTGACCCTGACGCTGGACAGTACGGGCGCAGGGCCACAAGTTGCACGGCGGTTGATTGGATGGATGAAGCGATAACAGCTCCGGCAAAGGGGCTTGAAGTTCAGCTTGCAAAGCGTGACGATCAACTGCTGGCACTACTTACGGCGATAATGGAAAACCCGCCGGAGAGTACAGACTACGCTTTGGGACCTGACCAATACGGGGCTTCATTCCACGATGTACGCTCAGAGAATACAAAGGTGGCTGGTGTACTTCAAAGCCTGGCCCTGTCTGGATTGGGAACTGTGTTTTTGAACGGCACAGCTACGAGCGGCGAAGAATTGACTTACCGCTCCAGGCACACGCTATTATCCAGCGCAACGCCGATAGCCACGCTCAGCGATTCAATGATAGACATGCAAGCGCCGAGAGTATCAAGGAACAGAGTGCGAGAAGTGAGCGCGGTATCTCACCCGCTTAGAATTGACACCGCCGCCACAACTGAGCTATTTGTTCTCAATCAGGAAATACAAATAGCGGCAGGTGATACGGTCACATTCACAGGGAGATACATTGACCCAAGCCAACAGGCCGTCAGGGTGTCAGGGACGAGCATTGTTACTCCGTTGGTGGCAAATACGCATTACAAGTTCTCCAGCACATCGGGATCTGGCACGGACTTGAACGGCGACTTAGGAGTAACGACAACGATTAACGGCGATAGCACGGACTTCTCTTTTGTAAATAACGCTGCCGTGACTGGCTATCTCTGGTTCTTGAAAATCATCGGCAAGGGCGTTTACCTGTACGATGAGATTGA
>ERZ890604.617-NODE-617-length-11844-cov-8.173976_pt1 | contig 11844 bp, 32 predicted proteins | sample MGYA00521097_ERZ890604 | MGnify/ENA primary metagenome ERZ890604 (study PRJEB32303, sample SAMEA104408625) | aquatic metagenome | biome: Brackish water; feature: Chemocline; material: water | place: Baltic Sea | collected 2014-10-26T21:54:00 | depth 120 m ... | reverse complement strand
AGCGTTATTCTTTCCAGACCAGAAGGCGATACCACGCCAGACGCGGAATTAAAAACGCGGCTTTTAAAACAGCACTGCCAGAAGGTTGGCATTACCTGGGCGCGGTTCACTAGGTCGGCATATATGTTTGACGATAACGTCAACGTATTGGCGGAAATGAAAAGCCACGGAATAACGGCATTAAACGCAATCAGAATCAATCAATTAAAGGTAGCATAAAATGATCAATAAATTAGCACTTCTCACAATGGATACAGAAACCGTAGGCTTAGAAGGCCACGTTTATGACGTTGGATATATTATCCACGACAAAAAAGGCACAATTGCGGTAGAGCGTAACTGGCTTGTAGAAGAAAATTTTACTGACCCCAAAAAAATGATGGGCGCATTTTACGCTGGGAAGCATTTTACCCATTACGCCAGAATGCTACAGGATGGACTAATTACGCTAAAACCTTGGATTGAAATTGTAGAACAATTAAATGCAGATATTGAAGAATATGGCGTTGACGTTATCGCCGCATACAATGCCGGTTTCGACTTTCGGGTCATGGCCCAAACTCACAATTCGCTTGGGTATTCTGGCAAGGTCTTAAATTCTAAACTTGAAATTCTAGATATTTGGCAATTCGCTTGCGAAACTAAACTCTCCCAAAAATCCTACGCAACAATTGCGCGAAACATGGGCTGGGTTTCACCGGCTGGCAATATCAAGACGGGTGCGGAATTCGCTCACCGTTATTGCTCCGGTGATCACTCTTTTATTGAAGACCACACAGCATTGTCAGATGCTAGAATTGAGGTTGAAATTTTAGCACAATGCTATGCACAGAAAAAAATTGTGCCATACGGCAAAATTAACGGTTCACCTTGGAGAATTGTTAACAAAAATGCTGGCAAAGATGCCGACATTCACGGGAGCAAAGTTGCATGAACAACGAATTAGAATTTCAACAAGCGCGACTGAATGAAATTGTTAGCACTTACACTGGTCGCCCCATTGTCGTCGTGTTGGAGGGGCGCGACAGCGCGGGCAAATCGGGAACCATTCGCGAATTGACCCATTTTTTGCCAACAAAGGAATTTGCGATTGTTACTACTAACAAGCCAACAAAGGTGCAAATGTCAAGCTGGCTTGCATGGTGGTCAACTAGGATTCCAGCAAACCCAATGATTACACTTTGTGATCGCTCATGGTATTCGCGGGCACTGGTGCAAAGTGTCAACGGCTGGTGTACCTCTAAACAATATCACAATTTTATGGGGCGCGTTAACGGATGGGAAAAGGAACAGAATTGCCTAATTATAAAATTCTGGCTTTCGATTTCCCAACAAGAACAATCCGCGAGACTTACCGACAGGAAGACGAGCAAGCTAAGGGGCTGGAAATATTCTAACAACGACGCTATGGCGCTTACGCAATACGACAAAATGTCATTAGCAAAAGAGAATCTTTTCACGGCTTCCGGTCAGGACTGGAATGTTATCGACTACAACAACAAAGCAAAGGGGCGCGTGGATATGATTACCCGCCTCTGCGATATTTTACAACAACTCAACTAAGGGGCGCTCAATGTTTCACATGAAACATGGGGAAAAACGGAAAATCGGGAAAATGCAAATTTTCCCCGATTTTTTCTTTTTTGCGAAAAAATAAAAAAAAGCTTGACAAAATTTAAATTTTGGCGCTGGGGCGCCAGTAGTAGGTCAACGACTATTTTTGCATGGACCTCAAGCGCGAATAATTTAGTTGGTTGGGAATGGTGTAGTCTATATTTTGAGCAATCCTGTCAAAATTGGCGCGGGGGCGCCAGTAGTAAGTCAACGACTATTTTTTGAATGCTTGCCGGAGACCTATTAGCACATCTCGAGCAATATGTCAAGTCTTATTTCTATGTTGCTAGCAATCTTCACGAATTATTTCAAAGGCGCCGATTTTACAGTGTGCAAGCGATTTTGTCAAGTACTATTTATAAGTATCGGAAATTAGGGGTAGAAAGACTTAGTCTGAGATAATCGGGGCGGGTGCAGGGAAATTTGGGCAAATTGAGGCAAATCCTGGATAATTTTGGTAGATTTTGGTAGATTGAAGCAAAAAAGTCTTGACATCCAAGTCGCAACGGCCTCCCGGAATTAAAATCCGCATGCAGTGCAATGTTTCTTAAAAAGTTATTGACAACACGCTCAAGTGGGCGTATAATACTTTCATAAATTAAAGAAAGGAAGAAAACATGAGCGTCACACTGAACAACTGGCAATGGCAGTATGAACCCGAAGAATCAGGCTGGGTAATAGGCCACTACGTTGGTGGTGAAGAGTACTTTATCTATGACGATGCCACATATCAGTCAGAGATAGAGGCAAAGACTGCTGCTAATGTACTAAACGCTATTGGGGGCACTTATGACCACGACACAACAGGTTATTATAACTAAATTAAGGGGAAAATATGAAAGTAGTTACGTTTGATATATCTTCAACTGAGTTTGTAATCTATACTGAAAATGCTTGGAACGCTCAGATACAAGAGTGGCGTGAAGAGCTTAGCGCTTTGGAAGAATACTCTGAGTGGGCCGAAGAAGATGTTGTAGAAGCTATGTGTGGTGATGAATTCTTCTATGAAAAGGTAGAAAGCCTATGAGTTCAGCATTAGTAGAAGTAGTGTTAGAATGCTTGGAAGAGGGTAATGTAGTAGACTATGGAGTAGACGAAGAAAATGGTGTATGCTACACAACTATAAGAACTAATAGCACATTGGAAGAAGTAAAGACAATTATCAGAAGAGAAGAGATGGATGGGTTTGGTAGCTGTAACCACCAGTATGATTGTTGCGGTTGTTACTTTCTAAGCATGGTATTTGTTCTACCTATGTTCCAAGACCAGAAAGACTACTATATTATTAAAGAAGTATGGAGTAGAAACGTATGATGGATCATGATATGTTACGCTTATTGATAATCTTAGGTTGGACTATAGTAGGTTTTGGATTAATAATTATGTTTACTGATAGATCCAAAAAATAGTTCTTGACAAGTACCAAATAAAAAAGTATAATATGTTTTCAAAAATTGAAAAAGAGGAAATAAAAATGACGGATAAAGCGGTTAATTACACAGAAGAAATGTTAGTAGACATCTTAGACACATACAAAGCTAACCCTAGCCGTCAAACGGTAGATGTGTTGGCAGTAGAGTACAACAAAGCACCACGTTCTATTATCGCTAAACTGGTTCGTGAAGGCGTATACAAAGCAGCAGAACGAGTAACTAAAGCTGGTGCTCCAATTGTAAGAAAAGATGAGATTGTAGCAAACATAGAAAATGCAGTAGGTGTGGTTCTGCCCAGCCTAGTAAAAGCATCTAAAGCTGACTTGGAAGCACTAAATAAGTACTTTCTAGGCAGTTAAGATAAACCCTACCTTTCAAGGGTACTAAGGTGAAAGGGGTTATAGCAGTTCCGGTACTGTGAATTGGGGACGCATTGGCGATTATCGGCAGTAAATTTTATCCCTCCCTGTCCAGCCCAGCTACTCAGGTTATAAAAGAGTAGTGGTTTATAGTGATCCAAAACTACGGTAGGTGTTCGGATGTTGGGAAGGTAGGAACCTAGCATCATTTTATTAATTAAGCCTCTTCGGAGGTTTTTTTATGCGTGACATTAAATAAATCTTGACAATTTTTGTTCGGGGGTATATAATATTCATATAAATTTCACAGGAGGATAGCTAAAATGTCAGTAAAAGTTATGGTAGAACAGGATGGAGTTAAAAGCGAAGAGTTCTATGCTAAAGCAATGGACTTAGCTAAACAGCAGGAAAAAGGTCTTCTGAAGGATATCAGATTCTTCTGGCCTAACAGTGACACAGAGCTATTTCTTATTCAGGTCTACGGGCGTGATAAACTAGGCAGATATGAGGTTTAAATGAAAGTAATAAAGTTTCCTGATACTAAAGTTTCTAACTATAGAAAAGATTTATTTAAGAAAGCAGAAGAGTTAGAATCCTACTATGTAACTCTGGATAGGATTCATCAGGAACTACATGAGCTAGAACAGTACACATATGAGCTAGAACAGGCATATAACGTAACTCTGGGAGAGTATGCAGCATTAATTCCTCACAACGATTTGGAAGTAGTATTGCTAACCTATACTACTAAAGCAATTGTGGTGGATAATGTAGATGGGACTTATTCAATCAAGTGGGGAGAAGAAGGTACCCCCGTACTAATGCACCCAATAGATGAGGATGACGAGGATGAAGCTACTATGTTATTTAAAGAGCGAGCACATCTATACTTAGTAAACCCTGAAGAAGATGAGGATAAAACATGAGAATGAAGGAAGCAATAGCAGAAAAAATAGAGGAAGGATGGACTTTACAGCAAATAGCCACGTACTACAACACTACAGTAGAATTGGTTGAAGAAATAGTAGGATGTGATATACATGAATTACACTGAGGAAGAAACGAGGTATATGGTAAGTGAGTATACGAGTAATCCGACGAGGGATACCGTAGAGGCGCTAGCGTTATTGATGATTAGAAGTACGAAATCAATAATCGGTAAGTTAAGCAGAGAGGGAGTATATCAGAGAGCTGCTTATAAGTCAAAAAGTGGGCATGAACCAGTGACTAAAGTTGAATTAGTCAACACCATAGCGAATAACCTTGACTTAGAATTGGAGATACTCGTTGGACTAGAGAAAGCTCCAAAGCATGTACTAAAACATCTTGAACTCGCTACGGGTGCTCAAAGGGATTAAAGGATTAAAAGAGTAGAAAGACTAAAGAAAGAGTAAAGGAATGAGTGAAGAGAAGATTTTAACAGCAGAAATAGAGGGATTAACTGTATCCTTTTACTATAAAGGGATAAAGATTCTAGAGCAGGAAGCTAACAATGAATTAGATGCTCGAAGAATAAAGAAAATCTATGAAAGCTCTTATACTACGGTATAGGGGCTTTTTTTGTATCTAGGATAAACCAGCATGCCAAGGGAGAAAATAAGAGTCAAATTCGGTAAAATTACCGGAAACAGTAATAAAACAACGGAAAGAAGCGGTTGGCGTAAATGGTCCGATTGGGTGTTATTGTAGTAAAGGGTTCTTGGACCAGGGAGCTTTGTTTTTGCTTTCTCTTAGTAATTAAAACCCCGTAGAGATTTTAGTAAATTATCAAGGTCATTAGCAATTGGTCAGAAGGTGATGTATTAAAGCGGGTATCTTTTGATTTAAGATAATTAGTTAATATGAAGATGGATAAACTCATATCCATTCCCCCTTACTCCTTACGTCGACGGGGAAAGGATGATTTATACAGACTCTTCAATTAAACAATTATCTTCTGGTTGTGAAGAATATCTACTAGACCTTAGTTCCTATCAATTTAGTATTTATTATATCATGAAACCTCATAACACGCAAGCGAAAAGATACATTATTTTTCTATCCACTTGAAATTACTCATAGAATTGGAGGAATTATGAAGAATCCCATAAAAATAATTCTTGACTTTCATAGGTAAATACTGTATAATTACTTTCATTAGGAGATAATTTATGTGGTCAGAAAAAGATATACAGTTCCTTTACGATAATCCAAATATGAGTCTAATAGACTTAGCTAAATGCTTAAAACGCACAGTATCCTCAGTAAGAGGAAAGCGTTCAAAACTGCAAATATCTACGGTGAGAAATAAATATTGGACTAGAGATGAAAGGCATATACTACAGTTAAATTACGGAAAAGAAGGAATACAAAAACTACTGCCTGGAAGGACTTTAGCTGCTATACATAACCAGGCTGCCTATTTAAGAAAACGAGGATGGAAACTATGATAGAACGAGAAACACTGCGGGCTTTGATTTTACTGACAAAGAGAACTAGAGAGATGGAAAAGGAGATGGCAGCCCTGAAAGCAGAATTGGAGAAAATAAAGGTTAAGTACCCAACTCATTCATAAACTCTAGGTCTTCGCCTAGAAACTTATAATATTCCTGTTCAATGTAAGTCTTATTCTTCGCAGTATACTCTTGATAGGATATAGCAGGGTCGCCCCAAGCATCTCGCTCTTCTATGTTCTGAATATACAACTCTTTCGTAAATTCCTCTAAATCTTTCATGTGTGCCCTCCTAATACTAGACCTGTTAGTTGCAGTATATGCACGAAGGGAAAGAGGAGGCTCCCCTAACCCCAATCCCTGACGAGCATCCTCCCATAACCTTGTAGCAAACCTGTCGAAACTATTCATCGTAAAAGCCGTAAAAGAGAACTGACTTCAAGTTAGGTGCATAGTAATTAGCCCCTTTCAGCACCTTACCGTCTTCGCGGTAAATCGGCTGTCCGTCAGCACCTAGCTTTGACATATTGCTACCATGTACTTCAGCGAAACATTCATCCAAATCAATACCAAACGAATGCCCAGCACCATAGATAACATAAAGAAGGTCAGTAAGTGCATCAGCTACTTCAACAATATCATTATTTGCGATAGCTTCCTTCAATTCGTCTAACTCTTCCTCAATCAATGATACTCGTAAATCCATAGTATCAGAGTCAGGCATACGAGGGTCAAGCTCTACGATCTGCCCGAAGACCTCCATAAAGTCTCCTACTAGCTCAAAATTAGTACCGCTCAGTTCCATTATAACTCCTCAGGTTGGTCTAGCATTGATTGGTAGCAGGCCATCTGCTCTACAGACAAATTAGCCACGCTTCGAATTTCTCTAATCACGTTCTTCAGTCTTTCAATATCCCCTGCTTGCCTTTTTATTATTTGCTCACAGGCAGCTATGTACTCTTCTGACCTCATTTAGAAATCTCCTTTGATATTTTAAAGGTTTTAGCAAACATTCGGTCAAGATGAACTTCTTTATCAACGTCGTACTGTTCTCCTAAGAGGTGGATGCAAGCCTGCACATCCGCCATCTCTTCTCTTAGGTTGTTAAGATGCTTCTCCTCTGAACCACCATGTCTAATAAGTTTACTGCAAGCTCTAATTAGCTCTCCAGCCTCTTCCATAGTGATTGTGAGAAGCAAATTCTTCTCTATCTTCGCTTCCTGAAAGTTCCAGGCAGCTCGTGCAGATTCTACATCATGTGGAAAGATGAAAGTATTCCATTCTTCAAATGTCATTTTATTTCCTAATTTTTAAAAAGATATTATACCTTCCTTTGAGCTTCTAGTCAAGATTTATTTAAATAAGACAGCGCTTCTAACGTATCTTCCAGTTAGTGTCCACTGAGGGCCAGGAATAGCTCCTGCTTTAAACCATCTAAATAAGTCGTGGTCAGTCTCACACTCCACTAATACTATAACCTCTGAAGGAAGTGGAACCCGAAACGCCTTATCAATAATATCACTCTTTGTATCATGAACTGAACGAGCAAGAATGCTACTAGCAGCAATGCGTTTCCAGCATCCTAGAATGTAGTATTCAATAATATCATCGTTATAAGCGTGCATAAGCAATTCGTCAAGTGATGAGACGATTTTGTAGTTCTCTTTTGATGTAGGCCATAACTCAGTTTGTTGCATCTTTCTTCCTCTTTAAATTATGTCTTAGTTCATGTGTGAAATCCTCGTCAAAAGCAGATATGAATTCATACATCAAATCCCAATCATGCTTTAGATTCTCAAGTTCATTTGCACGGAATATAGCATCCCAGTTGCTATTAAACTTAACTCTATCCACTTTTCTAGCTCTATCACCCTTACCCATTTAAGTCCACAACCCCTCATAATATTTACCAAACAGTCGGAAACCGTTAGTAATTCTTTCTTGTTCGTATTTTTCTACGAATGTTTCATTTCGTTTGCTTTCAAAGGCAAACAACATTTCACCAAGTACCCACTCCCAACCTTCTGCATTATATTCGTATTCAAAGTGTTCTTCATCGCGTAGATGCTCTGGAATATCCTCTAAATCTACTCTTGAAATAGTCTGAAGGTCATCTAGCATTTGTTCCAGCATAGGTACTACAATATGGGCTAAGGTAACATCCATAGAGTTAGTATCATAAGAGTCAATATGAACAGACACCTCTTGACCTTGAGCTACGCTTATCTTGTTAATAGTTCTATTGTAAAACTCTTGTACTGCATTCTCTACCTTCTCTAGGAAGCGTTCTCCCCAGCTCTCTACCTCAGGGTATTCGCCGTGGTACTTAGCTTCCATGTATCTAGTATAGATGTCACAAGTGGTAAAGATAGGATATGGCCCAATATATACTCTCATACTACATCCTCCTCTCTTGGTATACTGTACCCTAGGCCACGAAGGAAATTGATCATAGCTTGCACATGCTCACTCCAATGTTCATCACCCTCGTGTTCATATGTGCTCTTTGTTGTTCCATCAACATAAGTTATAGTTATTTTACTCATTTCTTGCTCCAAAAAGTTTTATATAAATAGTCTTCTCTATGGTAGGCTTCCACTTCCCAAGGTTGCTCCCAGTAGTTACACTCAGAATAATCTATCTTTTTCCAAATGTAGTCTGTAGAGTTGATTTCTCCTAAAATAAACTGTTTAGCGTGTACTAATTCGTGAGCCAGGTTCTGAGCCATTTCGTTAAGAGTGAGGCGTTTCATAGTACCGTCCCCCAACTCCTGAAACCTAGCGATATCAACAGTAACTTCGTTAGTATCACCAATTGCTTGGCCTGTGTTCTCGTTTTTTAAGTGTTTTTTGAATCGAATTAGTAAGTCCACATCCTTTTCAATAGGATACGGAATTAAGTGATTAAGACAGTTCTGAATATACCTATCGAACTTCTTTGAGGACTTTCCTTTTACTGAGTAAATTATCATCTAAAACCTCCCTTATTTATGAAAGTATTATACGCAATTTTAACTACTCTGTCAAGATTTAGTTTCTTGACGCTTCCGTTCCCGCATACGAGCTGCAGCCATCTTTCGTTGTCTTTTTGCTGATTTCTTCTCAAAGAATTCTTTTTCTCGAACAGTGTTTAGTATACCACTATCCATTGTTTTACGCTTAAATAGACGTAAAGCTCCTTCTACATTTGTACCTCTTACGGTTACTTTCATTTAAATTTTTGCCCTCTTTTTCTTAGGTGCGACACCTGTTTATGTATATCATGCTCTACTCTTCCTGGAAGCATATCCATTAGTTCCTCTACAGCGGCATGGTAATACATTAGGGCAAGAACTTTGTTCTCACGATCCGTCCAACCTTGCTTTTTATCTTTTTTCATCTGCGTATTATATAAGAGTTTAGGTAGTCTGTCAAGAAATATTTTTGTAAGAGCTATGAGGAGCGGAAAAATTATTCTTGACATAAATCCCTATTTATTGTATAATCCACCTTATAAATGTTTTAAAGTTATGGGAATAAAAATCTTGACAACAGGCTTAAAACCATGTAGAATAGGTTATTAAGAAATTAGGAGATAAGCTCAATGGATATACAAGTTTTGGCTATATTTGTATTTAGCATGCTAGGATGTGGCATTAGTTGCTATGCTATCGGTAAAAAAGAAGGAATACAGGCAACAATTACTCACCTAGTGAGCGTAGGATTATTAACTTTAGATGACTCTGAGGAGTAACTTTGAACTTATTTTACCTGGATTCCGATCTTGATAAGTTAAAAGACTATAATGACCCCATAGAAAGCTATCGTAGGTATTATCATTTGGATAAAGCTACCTTCGCTAATTGGAAACACAGAGAAAAACCGCACTGGTGGTCAGAAGAATTTGCGGATTATGAAACTAGAATAACTAGACGAGCATAGCTCAAGCTAAAATGGAGAAAAAGTGAAACTTTTAGAGAACAAAGCAGTATGTGTATTTTGTGATACATTTACGTTGATTAGTATATTATTACTACCCTTTACCGCGATTTACCTCGCACTATAGATAGGAAATAAAGATGAACAGAGACCGCGTAAGAGAACAGTTAGAACAAGATGAAGGTGTAAAGTATCATGTCTACAGAGACCATTTGGATTATAAGACTTTTGGAATTGGACACCTTGTACTACCATTTGAACCTGAGTGGGATTTACCTGTGGGACACGCAGTCCAGGCGCAGCGAGTAGAGCAAGTATTTAATACAGACTTAGATGTTGCTATTAAAGAATGCTCTATTCTATATGAGAACTGGGATTTCTTCCCAGAAGAAGTACAAGAAGTATTAGTAAATATGTTGTTTAATCTAGGGCGTCCACGCCTTAGTAAGTTTAAAAACTTTAAAGTTGCTTTAGATAAAGGTAACTGGAAACTTGCCGCTACTGAAGGAAGGGATTCTCTATGGTATCGTCAAGTAAGCAATCGTGCTGAGCGATTGATGGGACGACTAGAGAATGTCAATAATAGCTAGCTTAATTGGACCAGTTACTGGTCTATTAGATAAATTTATTGAGGACAAAGACCAAAGAAATGCTTTAGCTCATGAGATTGCAACGATGTCTGAGAAGTATGCGAACGAGCAAGTTATAGCACAGTTGGAAGTCAATAAAACTGAAGCAGCACATAAGAGTTTATTTGTTGCAGGATGGAGACCTTTCATAGGTTGGGTGTGTGGCCTAGGCATGGCGGGTAATTTTATAATTATTCCTTTTGCCAACTTCGGACTAGCACTATTTAAACTAAGTATAATTATACCCCTAGTACCTCTGGAAGAAATGATGCCAGTACTTATGGGTATGCTTGGATTAGGGGCAATGCGAACCTATGAAAAGGCCAAAGGAGTGCAAAGAGAGAAATGAACAAAGAAGACGCAGTAAGACAGTTAGCATCCTGCTACACCTATGTGTATGATAAAAACCAATATGATTCTAGGGATGCTTGGTATGTAATGTGGCCTAAGGCTCCTTTGAATCATGACTATAGGGGAGATTGTGAGGACTTTTCTCTCACTCTACTATTCCATATTAGTGATAATAGTTGGAGAAAATTCTGGTGGAACCTAGTAAGTCGTAAAGCAAAGATTTGTTTTTGTGAAGTACGCGGTGGTGGACACGCAGTTCTTCGGTACGAAGGCATGTACGCTGACAACATTCAGCAAAAGTTTGTTACGCTAGAAGAACTACAGAATAAAAACTATGTATTTTCTAAAATTTTATTTATACCATACATGGTTGCAGTTAAGCTGTTGGTGGGTAAATATATCAAATGGAGATTGTCAAAGAAATCGTAAATTAGTTCTTGACTACTTGCTCAAACGATAGTATAATATCTTTTATAAATTGAAAAAGAGGATAACTAGAAATGGATGAATCATGTCCTGTTTGTGGAGAGTACCTTTATGGTGATGGCTACGGAATGGCTATTCGCTGCCCTAACGCTTCAGAAGAACGCTGGTGGTATGAAGCCCCAGATTCTGGCCCATATTATTGTTTAGAGGAAGAGTAATGGAAACTGTTGAAATTGATATTTCTGATGCAGACCTTAGAGTTTTGTTTATGTTAGCTCATAAAGCGGATGTAAGCCTTAACCAATATATAAGGTGTGTTTTACAAAATACTGTACTTGACGCAGTGTTACACGGGTATGAGTAGAAGTTGATGCGGGGTGGGGTAGTCTGGTAGCCCGACGGGTTCATAACCCGTAGATCGTAGGTTCAAATCCTACCCCCGCTACCATTAATATTCTTAGGAGTGACTGAATGCAATGTGGACAGCATCTAGATTGTGATTCTAGCGTTAACGGGTTCGAGGCCCGTCAGTCACCCCTAAGCATATTTGATAGAACGAAGTTAACGCGGGTGTAGCTCAGCGGTAGAGCTCCTGCCTTCCAAGCAGATTGTCGTCGGTTCAATCCCGACCACCCGCTCCATTAATTATAAATAGGATAACAATGAGTAAAGTAAATTTAATA
>ERZ890604.614-NODE-614-length-11902-cov-3.442137_pt1 | contig 11902 bp, 5 predicted proteins | sample MGYA00521097_ERZ890604 | MGnify/ENA primary metagenome ERZ890604 (study PRJEB32303, sample SAMEA104408625) | aquatic metagenome | biome: Brackish water; feature: Chemocline; material: water | place: Baltic Sea | collected 2014-10-26T21:54:00 | depth 120 m ... | reverse complement strand
CAGGCCGTCGATCGCCGGTGGCTTTCGCAGCGCCTGCACCCAATCCGCCGTGGCCGGGCGGTCGAACAGACCCAGCAGACGCAACGCCGCCAGTTCCCGCCGAGACTCCTCGCTATCGTCGGCCAGCCACGCTTCGTACGCCGCGATTGCTCGAAAGGCGTGGCCGGTGCCGAAGCCATGGCTGGCATGGACCTTGTCGTCGGCTTTGGCCAACTCCACTCGATCCCGACGGCGAATGTCTCCGTGATGAGCCCGCTTCAGGTACTGGCCGAGAATCTGCAGCGTCAGGGCGTGGCCCTTCACGTCTTCAACCAGTTGTTCATACTCGTTGAGCGGGTCACTCTGTTCGTTTGACCGCGAGCCGGAGGCGTGCGCGTCCTCAGCGTCACCAAACGCCTTCGCCTGCGGCTTCGGGTCAAACGAGTTTCCGCTGCTGGGCCGCTCGCTGCCTTTCACGCCACAGTCCTTCAGCAGGGCCACTCCTGCTTCGCGCGACAGGCGTTTCAGTTCTTCTTCGTGCCAGGTGGATCCCACAAACGCGGCCAGATCGGGAATCGAATACCGTGTCGTGACGATGCACAGTCCGTTGCTGCTGGCGGCCAGACCTTTGAGCAGCGCTTCCACGCCCTGGTCCTTCAGCCGCGAACCGGTTGGTGACGACGGTGGGTACTGCAGCGGTTCCACTCCGTCGAGAATCAGCAGCGATCGCTGACCGCCGACGAGTTCCGCCAGCCGCTGACCTTTCTCGTACGCCCCCACAGCACTGCCGGCCATCTCCGGATCGCCGAAGAACTTGAGCGCCTCGGCCAGAAACAAGTCCGACGAGACCGCCACCTGCTCGCGACTCCCCTGGCTGTAAAACGACCAGGCAAACACCGACTCACAGCCCGGCCAGTCCTTCCCCGCCATCCCGCCCAGCCACTTCGCGACGAGCGACGTCTTGCCCTCACCTCCCAGAGCCACAAACCCCAGCACGTGCGGGCGTTTTTTGGTTCCGCGCTTCATTTGCGAGAGGACCTTATCGAGCATCGCCGTCTCGGTCTCGCGACCGATCAGTCGTTCGGGCGCGTACTTGACGATCCGGGAGATGTCCACGCGACGTTCGTTCACGGCGGTCGGCTTCGATGATGTCCCAAACGTCGCCAGTTTGCCCGTCGGACGCGGCCTGGTTTTGATCTCGCCAATTTCGCCCGGCGTCACACCCGCCTGGCCGAGAAGCTGATCGTAGAGACTGCGGTAGTTCGCTTCCGAATCAAGCAGATGAAAGGTTTGACCTCGAAGCGGTTCTGGGATGTGCGATTCGTCGGCTCGGTCATAAAGGACAGGGATAAAGCGACGGTTTACGCACTTTGCGTCGTACAGTGCCTGCGTAATGAACGCACCTTCCCAATCCACGCCCTTTCCCTGGCTGGCGACTTCCTGTCCTCGAAATCTCCGGTAATAGATCTCCGTGCAAACGCAGAGGACATGAGTCGCTGCATCGAGACCGTTAAGCATCCAGCGGGGCCATCCTTCCGCGGGCAACCCTTCGACGTATCGATCCAGGCTGGTTTCAACGCCGTCGTGCCGCAATCTTTCCGACAGGCCGAGAACACGTTCTCGATGCATATCAGAATCATGGCTGTAGCTGATAAACACTTTCGACTGCGGCATGGCTTCAGTTACCTCTCCCTCAACGTTTACGACTGGGGGCATGTTGAATACCCGCAGAACTGATTCAACAGATGAACACGATACGGCTCGACCACAGATCTCGCCAGCCATTCTGTACACGAGTGCCCCTTGTGGACGTTTCGAAAACGGGCAGGCCTCCATCGACCAAATGCTTGTCGAGCTTCGCTATTTGAAAACCGCCGAGCGTTGACACCGTGTAGCTGACATGGGAACCGGTGGATCCTGCGGGCGTGGATGCGGTACTGGGACTGGGGGATCCTCGCGAGAGTCGGGATCTACCCGTTGGTGCCCCAGGTATCCGTCGTTTTTGATTCGGCCCGAGTATCGAAAAAGGAGCTGTCGTGGTTTGCTCACGAATTCTTTGCGGAATGGCGTTGGTTTTCGGACTGAGTTCTCTGGTATCGGCCGGCGACTGACCTCGGTTTCGGGGGCCGAATGGATCGGGGATTAGTTCTGACATGGCGGCGACTCCGGTTGAGTGGCGTCCTGACAAAAACGTTCGGTGGAAGGCTCCGTTGCCGGGAGCCGGTGTTTCCAGCCCGATCGTGATTGGCGATCGAGTCTTCGTGACGTGCTACTCGGGTTTCGGGGCGAACTTCGGGAAGATCGAAGAGTTGAAGCGGCATCTGGTATGTGTTGATCGAAGCAGCGGGAAGGTTCTTTGGGATAAGGCCGTCGACGCTGTTTTGCCAGAAGACTCGTACAGCGGGATGGGAATTCCTGCTCACGGATACGCCTCTCACACCCCCGTTTCTGATGGCAAACGCGTTTATGTTTTCTTCGGTAAGTCGGGAGTTCTTGCGTTTGACCTGGATGGCAAGCAGCTTTGGCATAAGAGCGTTGGCACTGAATCTGACCGTCGGCGTTGGGGATCGGCATCGAGTCCGATTCTGCATGAAGGCAAGGTGATCGTTGCGGCCAGTGCCGAAAGTGAAGCGATCGTCGCACTGGATTCCGAAACCGGCGACGAAGTCTGGCGTCAGGAAGCGGCTGGACTGGCAAACGTCTGGGGAACGCCGCTACTCGTGAAGATTGACGATGAACGCACTGACCTGGTACTCGGCGTTCCGTACGAGATCTGGGGCTTCAATCCAGACTCCGGCAAATTGCGATGGTACAGCGAGATCCCTGCCGGGGATCAGTACAGCTCCAGCGTCGTCGCGGTGCAGGACGTGGTTTATTCCATCGAAGGCCGCGGAGGCGGGTCGGCAGCTGTGAGAGCCGGCGGAAAGGGTGACGTCACGAAGTCGCACACTGTCTGGTCGGGTTCTGATTCGAGCCGTTTTGGAACTCCGGTCGTCTACGAAGATCGCCTTTACTTTTTCTCCAGCAGCGTTGCTGGGTGCAACGATGCAAAGACCGGGAAGAAAGTTTTCCAGGGGCGGCTGGAAGGTGGTTCGAGCAGCGGCGGGGACGGTGGCGGGCGAAGTCGATTCGGTCGAGGCGGCGGAGGAAGCGACTATTCGTCACCCGTCGTCGCTGACGGAAAAGTCTACTACGTGCAGGGCTCCGGTAGTTGCTTCGTGTTGAAGGCCGGCGAGAAGTTCGAGCAGTTGGCCGTTAACTCGGTGACGACGGATCAGGAATCCTTCGGCGCAACGCCCGCGATCAGCAACGGCGAAATCTTCCTGCGATCCGACAAGCACCTGTACTGTGTGTCCGAAGCCGCGAAGTAACGTTTCGATTCGGTGGCACTTGACTCCGTCGAGTCAGCCTCTCAGGGGGACTTCCTCGGGGAGTGCAGAGCCGCTGTGGCGAGGCTTTTCGGACTCGCTCCCTTAGACGATCCGGGCACAACTTCACAGTTTGCTCAATCCTCGCGGGTGGCGACAATAGTTGCGAGACATCGCTACCGTCAGGACCAGACGAAGATTTCGTCGCGGTCTGAGCTGAAGCCGATGAAGGTGGCGAGGACGATTCTTGGCAGGCCGCCAGCTACGCCAGGTACTTCGTGGATGCCTCGCGTGTTGAAGAAGTAGAGGTCGCCGGGTTCCAGACTCACTTCAACGTTGGCGATGCCGTTTGCTTCGGCGTACTCATGGAAGGTTCCGTCCTTCAGATGTGGGTCAACGTCGGGTTGCCAGAGGCATTGATGCATGATGCCCTGAGCCGTGCGGCCGTTGACCGTCGAATTCTGCAGCACAAGCACGCCGGCAAACTGATGCTCGAAACTGTGAACCGAGTAGTTCTCGCGTTTCTCCCTCAGCCGTACCGAATCAAAATGTGGCTTGTAGGTGTAGCCTCCGTAGTGAGCGCGAATGATGCCGGCCCCGTATGTTCGGCCATCGGACTCATGAGCGGTTACGACCGACTTATCGACGGAGAACGCTTCCAGCGAATCGTATAGCAGGCGAATCGGGTCGGGGTGCTCGGCAAAGAGACGCTCGAACAGCGCGTTCGTTTCTGCACTGTGCGCGAAGAATGCGTCCTGGTCGGAGCCGCGATACCCGAGGCTCGAACCAATGTCGATCCGGGACTTGCCCGTCACTTTCTGCTCATCCCAGGCGAGCGACGGAACGGCGTTTTTACCTTCTCGATAGTAGCCTTCAGGAATGGACTGTTTCTGAAACTGCGGAGGAATCGGGAGGTCCGGATCGTACAACAACTCCTCATCAATCAGTCGCTGCACGAGTTCGCGACAGTTTTCCGCCGACCACGCCTGACGCACGACCAGAGCGGGAATTCGTCCGGCGGCAAGCTCTTCCAGGGGCCGTTCAAATCGCGAACATGCAGTGCTCACGTCAGGTTCAACAGGCATCCACTCAGACCGACTCATCAACACACCTGATATTCAACAGGAAAGACATTCGCAGGATTAACCACGAAGAATACAGGCCTGGCCAACTTTGTCAGTCGACCGGTGGTGCGTCGGACGCTTTGCGGCGGCGGGTGGTTTTCTTTTTCGTGGAACTGGACAGTTCCTTTGCTTCTGATGGCAGTCGGTTGATCTTGTCCCTGAGAGGTCGATCCGAAATCTGAGGCCCTAACTTTGTGAGTAACTGGCGCACGGCATCGTACTCAAGCATCTGCTCGCCAGACTGATATTGGGGCGTGCCTTCAGGAATAACCGCGAGCTTCTCGGCCAGTTCGATCAGGCAAGCCATTAGTGCGCTGTCAGGAACGTGGTCGTCTTTCGGTTCGAACTTCAGCATTGCTTGTGATCGCCCAGGCAGTCGACGTTCCGTGAAAACGCGATAAGCCGGCGACGACACCGGGCCAAGTTCGGGAAAGAGGAACGACAGCAGGGACGACTCCAGTCGAGATTCAGTCAGCAGTGCCGCTTTCAGCAGCGACGACACAAAGAGTGGATGTATCGAAAGTCGTTTTGTCAGCTTCATCTGAATGTCCCGTCCGACTTTTTCTTTCTGAAGCTTTTGGATCAGATCGAAAGCTTCGGGAGACGGCGGCGCGGCACTAATGCCCAGAGGGATCGTCTGTCTTGTCAGGTTGATCTGATGAAGCATTGCGCCGAGATATGGAACTTCCGGCCGCCCCGCGTGCTCGTCCATTTTGCCGGCGATGATTGATGGCAACTGACCAACCATCGAATCAACGATGTGCTCGCCAAGTTGCCGATAGGCTTCAAACGTGTCGGGAGCGTAGAACTGGTTGGAAGTCGGATTGTGCGGAAACTTCTTGTCGGATTCTGCGTAACGAATCAGCTCAGCCGGTTCATCACCGGTCAGCGACGTCTTGGCGAAGACCAGCCACGACGGACCTTCTACATCCGGATAGTGGATTCTCAAGACGACGAAATGCCGAGCCGAAAGCCGGTCCGGAGAAAGCCGGGCATCGGTCTTCGGAGCCAGATCGTTCCAGGCATCGATCGCCGAACGCACTCCCGCAGTACCTTGAGTTTTCCCGGCAACTGTCGTCGCCAGAGCACCACCGCTCATCATATCGACCGGTTCAATCTGACTGTCGACGGGTTGCAGCCTGACGTTGTGCTTAACACGTGCCCAACGCATCAGAAGAGACAGATCCGAAAACGCGTAGTCCGAATCTTCCCCCGCATCGACAGCCATGATGAATCGGCAGCGTCGTTTCAACAGGGGGCCAATCCCAAGGTTTTCGTGATGGCCGCCGTCAGTCACAAAGAGAAACGGTCGTCGCTCAGCAACCTGAAACAGTCGCCACATCAGCCGGATCGGCGTCACGGGAGTCCTGGCAACAAGGTTTCGCGATTTGGTTGGGAGAAACGTTCCGTGATTTGGATTCGGGAGCCACTGACCAAGCCGCAGATTCGCAAGCCACAGCAATGTTTGAAGAAGCGGATTCCCCTGCTGAATCGGCGACACAGCGCCTCCCGAGATCGCGATCGCGTCTCCCAGCCCCAGTTCATCGTCCATGTATCGTGACGTCGAAACAAAGCCTGTCTTTTCACAGCCGCAATACATCGGTGAGAGCAGGAAATGATCCCGGAGCAGATCTCCGGCAGCCTTCTGACGTTTGCCAAGCCAGTGAACCGACCCCGACAGAATGTGATAGGGCAGGCACTGATCCGTCGCGTCGACGGCAGACAATGGCATGTCCGCGTCTTCGTCTGCCTGAATCCAGTTGTTGGCCAGTTCGCGAGCATAGAAGCCGTGCAGAGTCGTCGCATTGATGTTGATCATGACTGCGGCGAACAGGAAGAGTCCGAGACCGAGCCAGAACATCGACCAGCGTCGAGCCTGATCGAATTCCAGAACGTTCGCCGCAAAGACAGTTGATGGATCTCGCAATGCCTCCGGGAAAGATGCGTCGAGGATCTTCCGGTTCAACTGAGCCAGTTCGCGACGCTCGGCAGGGCAAAGTGCGTGGAGTCCCGCAGCTGCCTCGTCCCCTGTTGAATGCCGGTCAGACATTTGGCGTGCCTGTTCGACCAAAGCAAGCAACGAGTCGTCGTTGGTGCCCGACCAGTCGCAAGCGTCTCCCAGATTCGTTGTTTCCAGAATTCGCGACAGATGATCAGCCAGCCAGCTTCGCAACAAAGCAAGTCGCTGCCGGCGGATGACGAACTTTCCGAGATTGTTCTGACGGTATGCTCCCTGCAGATAGTCAGGTCCAATCGAAACAAGCGACAGCAGCCGATAGAAAATCAGATGCGGAGTATCCGGGGCATAGTGTGCGGTATTCTGATCGGCACGGGCATGCAATTCCTGCAGTTTGAGAGACTCTTTGTGAATCTGACGAAGTACTGCCTCGACCGATCCCAATAGCTGGCGGTCACTCTCCGCGTCCCCCTTTTCGTCAACAGTGGGAAGTGAAGACAAATCGAAAGGCCGTCCTTTGTCGACGCAAATGCGAGTGTGAAGTCCGGCCCAAAGAAATTCAGCAATACGAGGTTTAGCGTTTTTTGCCGCGGCCTCCGCGTCGACCGCATTCTCCGCTGACTGAACCTTTTGCAGGAGTGCCGTTTCAGCCTGACGTTTCGACCGTTCCGAAGCATTCTCACTCGACTTCAGTTTCTCCCTGGCAAGCTTCACCTCGACAGATTCGACCGTTTCATTGTCCGCTCCATCGATAATCGCATCTGCGACGGCGCTGTTGACATCGACCAGTGCCTCATCTGCGGCCGCCTTCGCCTTGTTGGCATTCTCGACTTCTCGCGTCAAGTCCGCCTCGGCTTGCTCTGCGGCCGCTTTCGCTTCTTCCGCCGGAGCAAGTCGATCGACTTTGTTCTTCGCGGCTTCGGCACGAAATCTGGTCCAGAACGGTGCCCAGGCTGACTGCCAGTCGTTCCAATGAGCGATCTCGTGCCTGGTGAGTGCGACGAATTCATTCCAGTCAGGCTGATCGTCAGCGACTACGGACGGCTGGGCATCGTCACCGTCGACAGGCTTCGAGCCGTCAACAGACTTCGAGCCAGGCTCTTTCTTGTCGGCACAAAGTTTGTGGATGATCTCACCGCGAACGCCGGCGTCCTGGATTGCCTGCGGGACGAATCGATGCTCTGTCCACGACGAAATATTCTCGCGAGCGAACCACGACACCATCACGAATGGCAGCCCAAAAAGCAGCACTCGACTGGCGACAGCAAAGACGACGCGGTCAGATGTTGTCTTCGGACTTGCACCGCTTCTGATCAAAGCTGCGGGATTCAGAAACGGCAACAGGCCGACTCCGATAACCCCGTAGATTGCAAACTGGAAAAACTTCTCAGCAGATGAAAACAGCCCCGCGATGTCGACCCCATTCTGACTGGATAGCCACTCCAGACCGAACTCACCATTTCCGAGTAACGCCGCTACGCAAATTCCGAACGTCACGAGAATGACAGGCATCAGTTTCGCCGCAAATCGCCCCTGAGCCCGCGCCATGTTTCCGGATGCTCGAAAGAACGAAATGCACCAGCAGACAAGCCACAGCACGAGCAACACCGTCACGGGGAAAAATCCGCGAGACACATCTGTCCGAAACCCAATGCCGCCGAGGAAATGCCGAACGACCGGCTGATCGAGTTCTCGAAACAAGTAAGCCGCTAGAGCCGCCAGAGCGGACAACCCCGAGATCGTGATCAGCCAGATCGAAAGCAGACCCATCAGATGCCGATTAAAGAACCGCCGAGTGCGCAGCAGATAATGACCTCCGAAGATGAACTGCTGCATGCGTTCGGAAAGGCCTTCGCCATCGTGAAACGCCTTGAGCCGACCATACGGGACGGTATCGTCGTGGCTGGCTGATCGATTCGAAGTCTCGTCTGCGTGTTTTCGATTCTGACTGCCAGCAGAGGTAATGTACGCTCCCGCGTAACCTCCTCCGGAAACGGTGCTGAGGTAATCAAAGAACGGCAGCAACCCGCTTCGATGAAGCGCATGCAGAACCCCGAGCCCCAGCGCGCCCGACCGAATGCCCCCGCCTGACAACGCAAGTCCAGTCAAACTTTCAGAGACGGCCTCGGGTTCCGTAGGAGCCGTCTCAGGCAGCAGCTCTTCATCAATGGCGCGACTTCGGCGGCGAGTCAGTCGGTCCAGTTCGTCCCGGATGACCTCGTCGCCGTTGATCGTCTCGTATTTGTAATGTTTCTTCAGTGGTTCGTCAGAGTTGGACATGCAGGCCCTCAGTCAGTAAATCCCGGAGGCAATTGCCTTGTCGGAGAAATCCAGCCTACCGTATAAACAGGGTTTCCCGCTCGCTCCAACCTGCCTGACACCCAACTGACCGCCTCACCGAATCCTCATGTTCGATACTGCCGTTGGCACTCGGGAATCAGGTCGCCCCTGACCATCCTGACAAACCAGCGTCACTCTCAAAACTCGTTCTGATTATGCCAGACGTAACACTCAGGCGGCCCCAAACGACCCGCTTCATTACAGAAGAAATCCGAGCAGAATCGCGGCGACGCTGGCTCGTGCAAGCCGCCATGCCCACCTGGAAGCCCACGGCGAGCGAGCACCTCTTTTCACGCGGTGGAAACTCGACCAGGACAGAAAGCACGCCAGCACCCCCAGGACGGACCCAACTACCGCTTCCAGCGAAAACGTAGAACTATCGCTACGGTTGAGAGCCATCGCCGCCGCGATCCATGCCGGCGGAACAAGAAACAAAGCCAGCCAGGCTCGCAGATTCCGTTGCCCCAGCAAAGGCAACGCCGCCACCTGCAATGATGCATCGCAAGCGAGGTCCCGAGCCTTATGCCGGAAACGTCGACACCAGCGAGCCGGTGAACTCTTTGAATCAGGCCGCGGAGCCTTTGCCCCGTTGTGTCGAAGAATGTGGCACGAAATCAATTCGAGAATTGCAGCCTCGTGAAAGTAAGAAGTGTGGACAAGTTCGTTGCCTTCGAACGTCGTCTCGCTGCTCAGGAGAAGGCTGATCTGCTCTGGCCGAGTCCATGCAAGTTGCGACAGCACCTCGCGAAGTTGAGGAAGCAACGTTTTCGAACGATCGATCAGGCACTGGTTAGACTGATCGACAAGCCGTTTGTCGTACGCTTCGGGCAGTTGTTCCCATTCGATATTTCGAGGAACGATCGGCCCCGGACTAATAGCACTCACCAGGCACCCTGGTCGATCATTGCCCTGCATACCTCGCGAAACGCTTCGCCAGATGATGCGATCGCTCGGCCAGGAAACCAACCGGTTGAAAGCCGGCGCGATAAACCACCGAGCAAACTTCCGATAAAATTTCATCCGACGATCAAAGTCAAAAACGCTCTCACCGCTGACCTCGATTCGCGGCGCGATATGACCGCCAAGCTTCAGTGATGCCCGCAGCCCGTTGATGGCTTCATCGTGGCGTGACCAGATTCCAAGCCATCGCGAACCGAACTCGACAAATGCCTGATTACGAATTCTAGCCCCCTGCCGAACACTGGCCGCTTCCAACTGCACCGCCGACGCCCAGGCCCACATCACCATCGCCATAAAAGCCGTCAGTACCGTCAACAACCCCAGGCCCGTAGCGGCAACCGGATGCTCCAGAATCGAAATCAGTAATTCCGAATCCACCGGATCGAGTTTAACGAAAGTGTTACTCAAGTCCGTTACGTAAAGAACTCCCTGTTTCACCAGCAGTAACAGGCCGCTCATTCCGACCACGCCGACGAGCACGGCAAACCAGAACCAGGAACTCAGTCGGCTGACAATTCCGAGAGACCTTAGCTGCAGGAACGGCGTACCAACCGTCGTGTAACTCCGCAAACCTGGAAGCGTCAGCTTGTCGTCTGACTGATTGCGACGGCGCCGTAACCGCTGCTTGACCGACTCCAGCAGGCAATGCCAGATGACTGACCCGCCGTGCGAGTGCCCAACCAGGTGATACCGCACACCGGTCTTTTCGAGTTTCTGCAGATGCTTGAACAGCTCGCGACCGCCTGCTCGCCGGTCACGTTCGCTGTTGTCGCCTGACCACGAAAAAACTTCCGTTTTGGCATCGGATGCAACGTGAAACTGCTTTGGAAGTTGCTGGTCGATTTTGCTCCAGACATCACCGCCTTCCTGCCACCAGCGGAGATGGTCACCGCGAGACTTCGACGGGTTATTCGCGAACGTTCCATGAACGAGGATGACAAGCTCCTGCGTTGCTGGATAAAAAGGCTGTCGTTTCTCTGAAGACGGCATGCTCAATGGACAATCATCATGAGTAATCAGCAAACAAAGACGGCGACGGTTACATCGTCGCCGTCGAAACCTCGCCACATGATGCGGTTACAGGTCTTAATTGATAGGCGAATGCGAACGAAACATCCAACCGAGGTCGCCTCAAAGTTCCAAACAGATACTCGCGAAAATTATCGAAGCGAGACTGAATCGCTGGTGCCACCATGCCCCAAACCTGAATCGTCGACGTGTGACAGCCGGGACTGGAATTCGCTGCCGACGGCGCGAATCATCGGGGACAGGCAACGTCACATTGAAGAAAGTTTGTAAACCAACTTCTCTTCGCCGTTGAGTGCGCGTACGTTTCTTCTGATTCACCGAGTTTGATTCCCCACCTGACAATAGACATCTGGAGCACTTCCTCATGCCTCTCCCCGCTCGAAACATTCTGCTCATTCTTCCGCTTGTTGTCGTGCTGGCTGCAAACGCTGATGCACGCGCAGATGAACCTGTCCCACCCAAAGACTTTCGCGCAATCTTCAACGGCAAGGACCTTTCCGGCTGGCACGGATTGAACCCGCACGCGGTCGCGCGACTCACTGACGAGAAAAAGGCAGAGAGCCTCGTCCAGCAACGCGCCGAGTTTCCGAATCACTGGACGGTCGAAAATGGAGAACTCGTCAACGACGGTCACGGGGCCTACGCCACCAGCGATGAAGAATTCGGCGATATCGAATTGCACCTTGAATACAAAACGGTCCCCAAAGCGGACAGCGGGATCTATCTGCGGGGCACGCCTCAGGTTCAGATTTGGGACTGGAACCAGGTTTTCGATCCAAAACGACCGACTCGCCGACCGCACCTTGGATCAGGCGGATTGTTTAACAACACACCGGACACACTTGGTCGCGATCCTTCCCGCCGAGCGGACAAACCTTTTGGCCAATGGAACCAGTTTAAGATTCGTCAGATCGGCGCGAGGACCTAGGTGTCGTTGAACGGTCACCAGGTCGTTGACGGCGCAGTCATGGAAAACTTCTGGGACCGCACCCTGCCACTGCCTGCCAACGGCCCGATCATGTTGCAGACTCACGGCGGCGAGATTCGCTGGCGCAACATCTTCGTCCGTGACATCAGCGAGAAAGAAGCCGAACAATTCACCGCCACACATCCGCTCATCCCAAACCCGACTCATTTCGACGTTG
>ERZ890604.612-NODE-612-length-11925-cov-5.982645_pt1 | contig 11925 bp, 23 predicted proteins | sample MGYA00521097_ERZ890604 | MGnify/ENA primary metagenome ERZ890604 (study PRJEB32303, sample SAMEA104408625) | aquatic metagenome | biome: Brackish water; feature: Chemocline; material: water | place: Baltic Sea | collected 2014-10-26T21:54:00 | depth 120 m ... | reverse complement strand
TGTTAGCACGGATTTTATGTTGATTAACGTGTATATATTTTTTAACCACTTCACTCATACGAGTGTACTCCAATCGGTATCTTCTGGCATCAACTGTACCTGACCATCAAACTGTTGATTGTCAACCAGCTGGTTATAGATACCTGCAGTGTTCATTCGTAACTGGTACTGCTTTTTGTGACATCGATAACATGATCCACTTTCCCCATAAAACTCGTAATAGTCACCATCTTCTTTAACTTCAGTAATACCGCTGTTGAGTCGCCAACTGTCACCCTGTAAGTAGCCGCCGCTCCAACCTCCTAAAACTTTGTAGAAAGGGAACGTGCCTTTACCTTCTTTAACTTTTAATACTACCCAATTGTCTGGATTATGCTCTTGCAAAGTTTTCATAGTGTGATTTTCTTAATACCAAGGACATAGTTCTCACATGCGTCTTCAGCATAACTTTCACTATGACCACTATATAGTTCATCTGTTTGGAACACTTGATCTTTCCAAAATCTGCCACCCCAACAGCCATCAACCTTTATTACTTGAGCTTTAAGGTTTAATTCCGACGAATAATATTCTGAATGAATCTTATCACTTTGATATATCATAACAATTGCCTCTTTAATATAAGTATATTATACCATAGATTATAGTGTTTGTACACATTTATTTTCATTTATTTTCACTATAATCTGAGGTATCACCATCATGGTTAAGATCAGTAACTTCTCGTTGTTTGTCAACTTGATTTGTACTACTGTATACACCTTCTTTATTCTTGCCAAAGATAGCATCATAGTTATTATGGTACTTAGTAGTATCTGCGGGTCTAGTCTTACTACCTTTTCCTCCATGCCATTTGCTATCGACCACTTTCTATCATCTCCTTAGTCATAATAAAGTCTCTTACAATACCACTACGAACAATGTCTTTCCACGTGAATTCAATTGTTTCAAAGTGATTCATTCGATCTAGAATATCCAAGAAGGTATTGATACCATCTTTTTCTGTTTGACGAGTAAAATCAGATTGATAGTAGTCACCACACATAACAAACTTACAATCATGACCAACACGAGTAATGATAGAGCACAGTTCATGATAGTTACAGTTTTGAGCTTCATCGACGATTAAAATGCAATTGTTGTAAGTCATACCACGCAGATATGAAGTAGTAACAAATGAGATTTCCTTTAGTTGAATAAGTTTAGTCCATGCTTCTTTATCTTGAAACAAATCATTAACTATAATTTGGTATGGAACTGTGTATGCAGCTTCTTTTTCTGCTTGAGTTCCTGGCAAGAAACCCATGTCTCGAGTAGGTACCGCAGATCTAACAATTAGGATTTTGTTATATGGAGTCTTCTTATCAAGCATATCCTTTAGTGCAAGGTATAGACTTATAAACGTTTTACCAGTTCCAGCAGAACCAGATAGCACCATATTATTTTTTTCCCAGTTATCAAACACAATCGCTTGGTTTTCTGTCATAGGTTCTAAAGTTGTCAAGTGTTCTAAACGTAGTTTCGACGGTTTCAATGCGCTCATTTTGTCTTTATTAAACCTCTGTCTTTAGGTGGTAATCCGGATTGGATTCTTTGTTGTACTTCTTTCCAGCCATCGCCGGCCAGTTTTAAACTACCGCCAGTTCCTGAGATAATCCCAGGAGCTTTGGTGATAATAGATTCTAAATTAGAATTATTACTTAGTAGCTCTTGAAGAGATGACCAAGTCATTATCTCGTCATTAACTTCTCCAGTATCATTATTTCTTATACTATAAATTGGCATTAAACCACTCCGGTGCTGTTCTATTTGTCCATGACATTTTAAACCTTCTTTGCTTTGTTTGATAGTAATTTCTATACGACTCTATAGGATTATCTATTACTACGTGCTTGTCACATTGAAGTTGAGCTGCTTTGATTGGATCGTCATCTAAAATAAATATATTCATAATGTATATTATACCATAATAAAGAGAAAAAGTAAACCCCTAATTTCAGAGGTTTACTCCGTTTTACTCCGTTTTCTGCTATCTATGAGGCCCTCGATAGCTCTTGAATAGTATCAGAAAGATACTCGATTTTCTTTTGTAGTTTATAAACATTGTTGTCTTTTCCTTTCTTTTCTAACCTGCGTTGATAATGTATAGTTTCATTCCTATCCCGCTTAAGTCGTTCGATCTCGTGTAACCTCATGTTAATACCTCGTTTTTAAAGTAGTTGAGTTTAGTTTATAAGATCATAATGTAAATTGAAAGGTTGGTCTCCTTTGTTATTCAATGGTTATTGTTTACTTACTTGGTACTTCAGGAAAAAGCGAAGGGAATGCTTCCGCACAAAGTGCTTTCGTTACACCGTTATATCTTCCCTTTAACTTTTTATCTTTCATTGCTATTACTAGTTCAGCTTCATCGTGATGAACTGATTCTAATATGTCAATAAACATTTTTTCTCGACGTGACGGATCGATTCGGTCGCCGATTCCGTTTTTTATAAAATATTTAAATTTTCTTGTTTGCTGATAGAGTGTTGATGGTTGATGACCTATTGGCGCATCATCAGCTTTATATGGAGGAGCTCCATCTGGGATATTAAATTTAATAGTTTCATCGAAGCCACCTTTGATAATATCTCTTAAAGGGAGTGACGTATGTTTACGAAGAAATTCAATCTTCTCTGGTTTAGTTTTTAATTTTGAAGCTTCAGAAAGAACTTCATGGATAAGTTTAAGCATAATTGTAAAATTCCTCAACACTGTCAATCAATAGATTACATCGTTTTTTAATTAAATAATTTAAGACCTTCATTTTAGGAGGTATCTTTGTTTCGTTAAAAGTATTTATAATATTATCTTTTACCAGAGATGGAATTTCTGTTAAGTCAATAAGAGTTTTATTCCGTTGATAGTTCCTATAGGTCTCATCATCCATAACGGATCTAAGATCTTCAGCGTTCTCTAACCAATAATCGATTTTCTTTTGAGTAAGAGGAGTTTGGCGTTTACCTTCGGTTGCTAATGTGTCATCAGTCGATAATACATTAGGTACACCATCACCAGTATCGCCACGTAGAACATGTTCGAATAAATACTTACGAGGATTCTTATCAGTCACTGCTTTCTTTTGCATAGGTGAAAACTGTGTAATATTATTAAACCGCTGAAGTTGGATGTAGTCTTTATCAGATGAAATAATCATTACCTTCTCATCTTTACCAAACTCTTGAGTCTCCAGAGCTAGAGCAGCGATAACATCATCAGCTTCACAACCTTCAATTTGTACTAATTTGTATGGAAGGTTTTGAGATATTTCTTCACGTACCAAATTGAGAATACGAAAGATCTCGGGCCAATCCCAATCAGAAGCATCACGACCTTTTTTTCTATTAGCTTTGTAATACGGGAAATACTCTTTACGCCATACATTAGGCGCATCACAGCATATAACCATGTTACCAAATTCTTTTCTATATTTCTTATTGTACATACGCAGAGAGTTTAGAATCATATGACGAATCATATGCTCTTCATTTAGTTTTTGTACAAAGATATTGCTCAGAGCAATCTGGTTAAAATCTACTAATATCATTCTTCATCATCCCAATAATCATCATCATAATCAAACCCTTCAGCATCTTGCGCAATACGCAATTTAATCGCTAGTTTGTCCATATCAGCTTGTAGCATATGTGCGTAACCTTTATATCTAAGTAGCATTGCTGATAATAGATTTAAGATAACAAACATATCCTGACTTTCATGTTTTTCGACGTTATTCATATCAATGTTCTGGTAGTCAGGCACCCAATCTTGATGTTGTAATCCAACTTTAATTATATCAAATAGATACTGAGCCATGTTGACAGCATCATCTTGATCCATCTTTTTATTCATGTATTTCTCTTCAACTTGTTCTTGCAAGCGGCGAACTCGTGGTCGAAGAGGAAACTGTATAACGTTATTGTCATTCATATAAGGTATTATACCATAGTTAGATGTAAAAGTACACTGTTATTTGCAAAGATTTTTAACATGTATTCCACCGATCTTACAAGCAATTATTCCATTATAATATTCGTCCGTTAATAATACTTCTCTATTCACTTGTTCTACCAATTCCATATAGGAACAGTCGCCCTTAGATTTACATAAGTGGAGAATTTCTCTCTTGAAAGATTCTTCACCATACGTTATAACATCATTCTTTAATCTGTCGTTAGAACCATAATAAGATTTCCAATCAGATTCAACTAAGGTTTTCTTTCGACGCTTGCGAGTCTTGGTTATTGGAAGAGTTTTCGTTCTCCAAAACCATTTCTTTCCAACATATTTCTGATTGGTTATCAAGTTTGTTATCAGATACACAAAGCCATATACGTCTTTGTGATCTAGCTCTGGTAGCAGCTTGTATTCTGAATCTTCGTATAGCCATTTTGTAGTCATACCTTTATTTATTAGTCTTCGAAATCTAACTCTTCGCTATATCCATATAGCTCTTCTGCCTTTTCACCACAAACAGGACAAAAAGCTGGAGGATCCTCTGTAAATAATATTGCGGTTCTATTATAACACGCTTCACAATCGATCTCTTTTCTTCTCGTCTTAGCCATCGTTATACCTTTTTGAATTCATTCCAACCACCAATGGGATTACCATCGATAGTAATTTGAGGGAACGTCTTTGCACTAGGGAATTTTTCTAACAACTCTTCCTTAGTGAAATCAACGCCTAATTTTTTATACGTATACGTATGATCATTTTCCTGAACCATAGCTTGAGCTTTCATTACAGCCATGTCACAGTATTGGCATTGAGATTTACCATAAATTTCGATAATCATAAACTTAGTTCAGCCATTGTTTCGGGTGTAACATCTTGAGTTACACCTCCAGTTATATACGATGTTATTTCTGTTTCTTGTGGAGCGACTTGCACGTTACCACCTCCAATCCACTTTTCAGTCCATGGTAATGGGTTAGTCTTTGACACATGATATGGGCAATACAGATTTAATGCTCTCATACGCTTACAACCAATAAACTCTATATAATCAGCTAGAAGCTTTTCGTTTAAACCAATCATAGAGCCATCTTTAAATAGATATTTAGCCCATGCTTTTTCTTGTTCAATAACATCGATGAATAACTGGCCAGCAGCATCAGCGCATTCAACAGATATATCATACATGTCTTTATCTTCTTTGACCATACGTTTAAGCATGATTGTGGTACTAGCTAAGTGAACGTTCTCATCCCTAGCAATAAACTTGATAATCTTAGCGTTACCTTCCATCTTCTTTAATTCTGCAAATGCCCATGAACAGGCAAAGGATACATAAAAGCGAATACCCTCTAAAGCATTAGCAGATACCATTGCCATATATAATGCTTTCTTATGTTCATATGAACCACGACCTGGTGATATACCATTGCGCATAGATACGTCATCATAATACTTAGCAATATCAGTTGAACAATCAAGGATTTCTTTGCTATCCATTATGTTATCAAAAACCTCGGATGGATTAGGATATACATTACGAATAATATGAGTGTATGAACGTGAATGAATTGTCTCAAAGAAAGTCCAAGTCAGAATCCAGGTTTCTACTTCAGGCAATGATGATACAGGTAAGAATGCAAGAGCAGGATCTCTTCCTTGGACACTGTCTAATAAGATTTGACGCTTTAGGTTACTAGTAAAGATATGCTTTTCATGTTCACTTAAATCATTAAAGTCTTTCTTATCTTTTGATACATCTACTTCTTCAGGCCTCCAAAAGAAACCTAATTGTTTTTCGGTTATTTTATCTAGCTCAGGATATTTGAGTTGGTCATAACGAGCAATGTCTACTGCTTCGTCAAAGAACATATTTTTAGTTAGGTGTGTTTTTTTAGTCATTAAATTTTGCAGCTCTCACAGTCGTCTTCATCTTCAATTTGAGGTAATGATGCTTCACCAGCATAAGCATGATGAGTTTCGGAGTCAGTCATTTCTCCGGCACCGTCATGGGTATTAAAATAGTATAGTTGTTTAAGACCATACTTATAGGCAGTAACCAAATCCCTAATGAGTATTGACATAGGGATTTTGCCATCTTCGAAGTTTTCAGGATTATAAGAAGTGTTAACACTAATACCCTGATCAACATATTTTTGTAGTATAGCACAAATGTGTAAGTAACCCTCCGGAGATTGTTGGTCCCATAGGAGGTCATATTTATTTTTGAGGTGATGGTACCCAGGGACTACCTGAGCCATGACCCCATCTTTACTTTGCTTATATGATACTAACGCTCTCGGAGGTTCAATACCATTTGTACTATTACTAATCTGTGCACTTGTTTCGGCTGGCATTAGCGCCATGAGAGTGGAATTCCGGATACCTGTTTCTCTAAGCTGGCAACCCAACTCAGTCCACGGCATGCGGACCCGATGCTCTACAATATTATCTACTGCACGCTTATATGTATCATTCGGAAATACTCCAGATGAGTATTTTGTGTCATCGTTTGCATTTATTTTACCCTTTTCAATAGCCAAATCAGCAGAAGCTTTAATAAGATAGTAGGACCATGCTTCAGCGTATTCATCTACTGTCTCATATGCAGACGAATCATACTTTAAACCACGTTTAGCGAGGAAGTATGCAAGGTTGATAATACCTATACCCAATGGTCTACGATTCATTGTAGATTTTTCTGCAGCTACAATAGGATAATCTTGATAGTCTAATAGTTCATCCAATCCTCTTACTGCAAGTGTACAATACTTCTCAAACTCAGCAGGGTTATTAATAAGACCCCAATTGATTGCTGATAGAGTACACAAAGAAATTTCACCATCTGGATCATCGTATGATTGCAATGGTTTAGTGGGTAAGTTAATCTCTACGCAGAGGTTACTCATACGAATAGGAGCAAGATCTGTTTTAAACGCTGAGTGATCGTTTGCATGATCTACATTCATTACATAGATCCTACCAGTATCTTTGCGTTCTGTCAATAACTGTGAGAATGCTTCTACCGCAGTCATTGTTTTCTTTCTAATTGAACGAATCTTTTCATACTTTTCGTATAAAGTTTTAAACTTATCTTGATCAGCAAAGAATGAATCATACAGACCTGGAACATCATGAGGATCAAAGAAGGTTATATTACCTCCAGTCAATAAGCGTTCATACATTAGTTTATTGACTTGGAATGCATAATCCATGTGTCTTACACGATTCTCTTCGGTACCTTTATTGTTTTTCAATACAACAAGATCTTCGTATTCGTAATGCCACATTGGAATATACACTGTAGCTGCGCCACCACGAACTCCACCTTGAGAGCAAGACTTGACAGCAGATTGGAAGTACTTTAGAAAGGGTATTAAACCTGTATGTACAATAGATCCATCCCCTACAGCGGCACCAGCTGCCCTTATAGACCCAACTCCAATACCTATACCAGCTTTCTTAGATATGTATTTTACAATCGAAGTAGCAGTAGCATTAATGGAATCAAGAGAATCTCCGGATTCAATAAGAACGCAAGAGGAAAACTGACGAGTCGAAGTTCGAACTCCCGCCATAATTGGTGTGGGTAATGAAATATAGAATTGAGAGATAGCATCATAATAATCCTTAACATATTGTAAGCGAGTTGATTTTGGGTAACTACCAAACAGCGTTGCAGCAACCATCATATAAAGAATTTGTGGAGTTTCGTATATTTGTTTTGTCTTACGATTTTGTACTAGGTACTTACCACGAAATTGTTCCATACCAACATAGGTGAAGGTATCATCACGGTCGTGTTTAATATAACTATTGAGCTCAAGCAATTCTTCTCTAGTATAATTTTCCATTATACCGCCGTCATAAACTCCAGCAGACACGTTCTCAACAACGATTCTAACTAAATCCCAGGGCTCATATTGCCCATAGACTTCTTTACGTAACTTATAATTAATTAGTCTTGCTGCTACAAATTGGTAGTTTGGAGTATGTTCACAGATAAGCTCTGCGGCAGATTTGATCAGCAACTCATGAATATCATAAGCCGGCATTTTGTCATACAATTGAATATTAGCTTTTAATTCAATCTCAGATATAGACACACCCGTAATGTTATCGGTGGCCCATTCTAGTACTTGGTGTATCTTCTCTAAATCGAACGGTTGGAAAGTTCCGCCCCGCTTGGTGACGTTCATGATCATAATATGATATCCTGTTATATAATATATATATTATACCACAGATCGTGGCAAATGTAAACAACTATTTTAGTTATTTTTTCTTCTTTTTCTCAAGAATATCAATTCGACTATTTAACAAGCTTATCTTTTCAAGAAGCTCAGTTGTGCCACCAGGAGATACTGGAGGGTGTGCCAATGCTTCGATAGCTTGTATTCTCTCAGCTATAAGAGGGAATTGCTTTTGAAACTTAGCATCTTTCTTTGCTATTTCGATATTGTATTTTACAGCAACATGTTGCATAAAGGCATCAAGGTGTTTTTGAAACCATAATCCCATAGTGGTTGATTGCCACCATTGGTAGAATGAACTGCCAACTACAGATCCTAATATACTCTTTAATAAGAACCAATACATTACTTTATATCCTCTGAATTCGTTTCTATATACTCTACGTAGTTAACCATGGAATGATCAGTCAACGCATCAAAGAATTTACCACGTTTCCAGCTAGACCAGATACCTCTAAATATATCTTTTACTGCTTGCCATCCAGTTAATGTTCTTAGTTGTCCATACGCATTAAAATACTGAAGAGAGCCATGATGTCTAAAAGCCAAAGCAGCAGGAGGAACTTTAGTAACAATGTCGTTATTGTTGACAAACCTGTAGTGTTTGCATTTGATGTTTTTAATGAAGTTTGTTCCACCAACTCTTGGTGATCCAAAGGTAAATAATTCTTTGGGTTCAGAACGACTGGCAGCAATAGTCGCCATAGCAGCACCAAGAGAATGGCCACACATATATACATTTTTAGGACCCTTTAATTGAGAATTTTGTTCTAGTTCAGATAAAACTTGTGGCCAAAGATCATTAACTTCTTCTTGGAATCCGCCATGGACTCTACCACCCGCAACTGCCGTATTTTTTACTATCTTTAGATCAGCCATAACGTCATTGAATTTAGTAGGTTCAGTTCCTCTAAATGCAACCCATAAGTCTTCTCTGCTTCGCACGATTAAACATTCAGCTCCGTCTTTTTCGAGCAATTTAACAGAAGCGAATCCTAGGTGTTTTACTTGACATTCAGAAACATCTATAGGTAAATAAGCTAGTTTAGCTAGTTTTGCAGCTATTAAACTTCTTTCACCTATAGACAAGTCTGAGCATTTAATAATTGGTCCGTATTTATTTGATGGCATTTTCAGTTTCTCCAGAAATCGGTTTATCGACATCGTCATATGTTGTAACTCTCTTATAGTAAATTACAACTTCTTTAAGTTCTTTTACGTATCTTTTAATCTCTTGTAGATTATAAGCCATCAATTCATAATCAGCTGGACTCATCGCAAAGAAAACCATGTTACCAGATTCCTTTGCGATATTAACCAAGAATTCATCGATGTTTTTTGAAGACACCACGTACCAATAGGGTTCTTTCATGTCTATAGGTCGAGGTAAAGAAGGTTGGGTAATGGGTATACGAACCTGTACTGTTTTAATCTCTACAGGAATAGGCTTGGTTTGTAATAGAGAACATCCGCTACTTATCGATACTATCGATAAAAGCGCTATCATTCTCAAGTGAGTCAAATACATCTTTTGTTGCTCCGTTTATCTTAGGTTCGATCAGTCCCGGCTTAGCGGCGGCTAATCTAGCTAAATCATGTCTTCTAAATATGTCTAGATATCTATTCATTTCATTATTGATCTCTGCGTTCTTTGAGATCATATCATTAAGCGATTCAGTTTGAACGGCGTAACCTGTTTGTAATTGATTTATAGTATCTTCTTGTGTTTCAAATTTAAGCTCATAAGCTTTGTTTAAATCCCGCAAAGTTATAATCTCGGCCTGAGTGGTGTTATAATAAAAGTAACCTATTATACCCATCATGAGCATCATACCAATAAGTATTTTACTTAACATTAGTACGTGCTTCTCTACGAGCTAATAATCTTTCAAAGAACTTTCTGCCTTCTTTAGTTCTACCATCGTATGCTTTTTTCTTTTTCTTATCATGAATAGCATCTGCTGGCATTGAAACTCCACCTGCCGCTACGGAATTCGCTGCTGCGTCTTCCCATTGTTTATATGTATCATGACTCATCTTGATATATCTCCGTTAGTAATATATATCTTTTGGTTAGTCTTTGGATGATGTACTTGATATATATTTGCACCAAAAAATCTTGCGGTTGGTACTATTGTATTTTCTGCTATGACCTTGCTATTCTTTAGTGCAATAATATCTCCAGTAATAGGAGAAGCAATGTCACTTCTTAGTACATATACACCTTTAGACAAACCAGCATCAGATTCATACCAAGTATTTTCTACCATTATGTCATCAAATACTTGACCTAGGACTTTTTCTACTGTATGTTTAATCTGTTTTTCTGACATACCAGTGTGTTCTCTTATAAGGAATAACGCAGCCGCATATGATGCTAACTTAGTTTTACCGAATGGCAATTTTTCTAATAGTCGTTTGACATTAAATACTAATTTATGGAAAATAGTAAATGCGGATTTGTCTTCAGAAGAACGTTCATTCGATTTCTTAATGACTACCCCATTTTCGTCTATAACTCCCAACTTAAAAGCTTCAGTGTCTTTCCATTGAGTTGTAAGAAGTTTAAGAAATCTAAACGCATAGAATAAGTCTCCAGCGCTTGAGATAATACCTTCTTTTATATGTTGCATCATAGATTCCTTAACCTATTTACTATAATATCGTCCATTGGTATTTCTACCAAATCACTATCTTTTATATAGTTTAAAAATAAAAGAAACGGCTTAAGATACTTAATATGTTCTTGACTAATTTTAAACATAATCATTTTGTTTGCTGCATCAATACCAAACACGTTAAATATAACAATTATATGATTAATAATTAATCTCTCTTGGAGATCTCCAGAAACTTCATATCTTTTAAATAGCCGCTTTAAATATTTAAAGCGGCTTAAGTCTTCTTTAAACTCTGCGACGTCATGACATTCTGGATTATCATAATGATTGGCAGCAAAGAGCATAAAGTTCTTATTATTTAAAGTATCAAATATTTTCATCATATAGTATATATGTTACTTATTAATTTACTCTTCGTCTTCTTCTACTACATACTGTTCAGGGAATTGTTCTTCGTGCGCGGCAAGCATTAATGCCTCAGTATCAAACTCCTGCACAGTAGCATCATCACGGTATGATACAACATTAGATTCACTTAAAGAAACTGCTCCACTATTGATAATAAAATAGCCTTCTGTTTTAGTTAATATAGCCATTACGCTGTTCCTCCATCTGTAATTGTCCATCCGTCAGTGCTAATTAGATTAGCTCTTGCTGCTGCTGCTGTGCCACCTGCGGTATATTTACTGCTTCCAAAGTTAGGAGTCATACCATCAAATGGATCCTGCGCATCCCAGTTGATTAAAAGTGCATCATAACGTGATGTAGGTAATGCAACACTCATAAAGTTATTTAAATCATAGTAATGGTCAAAGGCTTCAATATTAAAGTTCTCAACGCCAACGATATCTGTAAGACTGAAGCAAAAACGGAACATTGAAGACATACTTGTAACAGATGATGTATCAAAGTTACTTACATCGAGTGATGTGAGACTATTGCAACTAGAGAACATTGAAGACATATCTGTAACAGATGATGTATCAAAACTACTTACATCGAGTGATGTGAGACTATTGCAACTAGTGAACATTGAAGACATACTTGTAACAGAT
>ERZ890604.609-NODE-609-length-11943-cov-6.606999_pt1 | contig 11943 bp, 19 predicted proteins | sample MGYA00521097_ERZ890604 | MGnify/ENA primary metagenome ERZ890604 (study PRJEB32303, sample SAMEA104408625) | aquatic metagenome | biome: Brackish water; feature: Chemocline; material: water | place: Baltic Sea | collected 2014-10-26T21:54:00 | depth 120 m ... | reverse complement strand
CCTGCTGTTTGAGTTCCAGCACCAGCTAGAGCATATCTTGATGTTCCTAGATTCCCACCAGCTGTCCATGCTGAGCCATCATAGTGTTCGGTAGCATTAGTCATGGGGGATCCACCAATAGCCAAACCTGCTGTTTGAGTTCCAGCACTACCCATACTATATTTTGCTGTTCCTAGATTACCACCAGTTGCCCAAGAGCCACTAGTAGAGACTGCTGTTATTTTAAGTTGATTAGATGTTGTATTATACCAAACTTGGCCAGCGCCTAGATTACTAGGATCGGAAGCCAAAGCTTGTATGTGTATTCCATGAATTTTTTTATATTCTGACACTGTGTTTTATCCTTAATAGTTAGATGTTGTTGTGTAACCTACACCAGCATCCGAAGAACCACCAACGAAAGTATCTTCTTCTACTGTAATTTTTGAGTTTGCTGTATCTATTTCTAAAATTTGATCTCTTACTGGAACAATATCACTAGACGCTGGTTTAACTGTTATCTCGATAACTGTAGATGATACACTTCGTATGTTTTCAACAGAAGCAACTGTTAATGAATTAATTATAATTTGACCTGTATCGTAATTTACAGTTCCTTGGTTATTATTTACATATGTTCTAACTGAACCTACAAAATAATATCTTCTTATATTTCCACTACCATCATCATCTAGGAAATATACATTAGCGTCATTAGGTGCTTTAAATCCTGTTGAAGCAATTACACCACCAGCGGCAGCGTTGTGACCTATATGTGGATTGTTAATACCATTTCTAAAATAGATGTCATATCTTGTTGACTCACTTAATTTTGGAGTAAATGATTTTCTAATTTGAATATTTGTTATGTTTGATAAAATACTCTTATCAACGTCATCAATTAAACCTGTAAGTTTTGAATGTCTAAACACACCATCAAATTGTGATAGTTGGTTTGTATCGTAATCTGAAATTGATGTTGTAATTTCTGTTTTTAAAGTATCAGCAGTTTTTGTTGTTTTCTTTTTATCATATTTTACAGTTGATGTTATAATAATAGAAGTAATTTCTGGATCAACAATGATTGGTCTAACTGAAGCAACATTATATTGTTTTAATTTAGCAACAATATTTGCTTTAGTTGTTTCTGTTAAAGTAGAACCTGAAGTTGGTTTAATAGCAATCTTCACAACACCATATCTAGGTGTTTCATCATCTTCGCCACCCCATGCTGAAACTGATTGAGCATTTGGATATACTTGTCTTACTAAAGTTTCGTAATCAGAGGTTGTGACTGCTCTGTCTTGTCTAGCGTATTGTAATGGAGCATTAAATCTAATTGACTCTTTTGTTTCTGGTTCTGAACCACCTTGAGCAATTGAAGCAGTTGTAATTGAAACATCTGAAAAATTTCCAATTGAACCATCTAAAGTAAAATTACCAGCACCGTTTGATTCAGTTTTGTTTGTAACAATATATTCCATTGATACGATATTGCCATCTGATAAAGATTTACCAACAATACCATCACCAAAATAAATTTCATATTTACCATCTTCAACTTCTTGTAAAAAATATACATTTGATGTTTCACTTAAACCAATAAATCCTGAAGCAAGTGAATATGTTGCTGTAGTTGTATCACTTGAAGAATTTTGAACTTGAACTTTTAAAGTTGTTGTATCTGTTCTATTACTAGGGATAAAAAATCTTTGGTCAGGATCTGAACTATTAACTGTATATTTAAAAGTTGATAATGTTCCTTCATAAACAGGAATGTTTTGAAATTCATAAATGCCATTTGATGGTGTTATAGTATGATCTTCATTTGCTACGAACTGATAAGAGTTGCCATCTATACTAGATGAGAAAACTGTTCCTTTGTTCATTGTAACTGACGGACCTGAACCGCCATTAATTAAAATATTTAAAGTTGCTACTGGCGACTTTGATGATGTAGGAGTATGACCTAACATCTTAGCAAGTGACACTACATTTTTTCTAATGTCAGCACTGTCAAGATACATTTCATTTGCTAACATATTAGCATTGAAACCTAGATAGTGTGTATTGTAAGCAAGAACATCTAAAAGAACAGCAAAACCTGATCCTTCAAAATTATAATCTTGAAATTCTGATTGTGATTGTAAAAACATTTTTAGATTTGTTTTTATTGAATCAAAATCTAAATCTGATACTGTTAATTTGTTACTTGCCATTTTATCTTAACCTTTGTAAAAATGTTTCTACTGTTACCGGATCAGATATATTCTGAACATAAAAATAGAGAGAAACTTTTAATCTATTTCTATCGGGATCATCATCTAAAGTAACATTTACTAATGAAACTCTTGGTTCGTATCTATTGATAACTTCAGTTATTTTTCTTTTTAAAAATATACCAATAATTGGTGAATAATTTTCAAAAAGCAATTCTCTAATACCACAACCTAACTCTGGATGAAATGGTCTTTCGTAAAAATTAGTTTGAACTAAATTTTTAACACTTCTTTTTACAGCATCAATATCTTCTATTCTAGTTACATCATTTGTAACTGGATTTCTAGTAAAATTTAAATCCAAATCTTTATAGATTTTATTACTTCTTTTACTCTTGTTTATAGACGATGCGTCGTAATTTGCCATGGTAACAATATTTATACATGATTAACCAGAGAATACATTAGAACTTCCTGCCGCTACACTCGTACAACCTGAAATACCGTCACCAACACGACCACAACCTTTACCATTTATAAAGACCGTACTTGAACCTGTCGCAATAGGTGCTGAATGAGATGGACATATCGGAGCAGGCAATAAATGACCTGTATTATTATCTCCTTGGCGTGATACACCAATACCGTTTACAAATACATTACTTGACCCAGCCGCTCTTGTCATTCCTGAACAATGAGCCACATCTGCGTCACCTATTCTAGTTACCGCTGGCACGATTTAATAACTCCTTTAAATAATTATCAAACTTTGACATTTGATTATGTTGTTCTTCATTATGTGGTTCAGGTGGGTAATCAGGTTTAAATGATATTAAGTGTTCAAAACTACTTGGTATATCATCAAACTTATTATATCTCTCTAATTTGCCATTTCTTTTAATGACAAACTCACCTATTAACATTATTTACCTTGTGAGTTGTAAACTTTGAACGATCTTTTTTTACTTTTGTTCATTGAACTCTTTTTTACTTTGTTACTTTTGCCTTGTGATGTCTTTTTAGGCAATCTTTCGTGTTTCACAAAACCTTTTGATAACTTAGCCATTATCTACCTGCTTTTGCCAATTTTAACGCTTGTTTCTTCTTTTCAAGTATTATTGCTTGTCTGATTTTTCTACCCATAGGTATTTTTACAGAATCGATAATTTGTTTGCCTTTTTTACTCATATATTCAACACCTATGACATTTTCTTTGAAATCGCCTTGAACGGATATGACTGCTTTCTTTAAACTTATTGATTCTTTCTCTTTTTCAGTTCCGGTCTCATTCCAAAACTTAAATAGTCTCATTTTTTTCATTTTTTAACTTTCTATGTTATATTTTTCTTCGTCAATATACGAATCATGTCGGCAACTCTTACAACAATCAACAACAACGTCTTTTCCGTCGCCGTCTTTAAGATCCTGATAACAAGTCATGCCACAATGACAAGAATGACCGCAATTTTGACAGTTTTTCATTATATTATATTTATAATCAAAAATTAGAACTAAAAATAGCTTCGGTTTGAGAACAAAACAAGAACATACACTAAAAATAACACTTTTTTTACGCTTTTTTTCATTTTTCGCTTGACTCCTGCCGTGGATATGATATTATATACCTATGTTAAACAAAAAAACACTAATAAACAACAAAAACACAAAAAAGTCAGAAAATAAGGGCTTGACTCCTGCTGTGGATATGATACAATATACAGATATTATGACAAACAACAATAACAAAAAGGACACTATGACTAAAAAAGTAAAAAACACTGTTAATCCAAATCAATTAGCTTCTGCTTATTTTTTATATTGTAATTTGTCAAACACTTATAAAATTGGTATTTCTAGGAAAGCTTCAACTGTAGCTAAAAGAGTTAGAGCTTTAAAAATAAGATATGGTTATGGTGATCATTTAAATACAATTGCTACTACTAATGCTAAGTATTCTGACACTTCTGCTTTAGAAAAGTATTTACATAAAAAGTATGCTTCAGTTAAAACAAAAAGAATTGCTAAAGTTATACATGAAAACAAAGATGGTTCGACTTTTACAACTGAATTTAAGTTAAATGGTGCTAATGAATGGTTTAGTTTAAATGATGACCAAGTTAAAGAAGTTAAAACTTATTTTAAAATGGCGTAAATAAAGGCTTGACTTTTACTCCAGATATGATAGGATATACAGATATTATGATAAACAACACTAACAAAAAGGACAACACTATGATTACAGCACAACACTATAACAAGTTAAGAGAACAGGAAGATAAGATTAAAAAGTTTTACAGTAATGTATCAGTAGGATTTGGCGTAGTTGGATTACTAGCCATGGTATCTGCTGTTGGCGCTATAGAAGCTGACCATTACCTATTTGCCGCTTCAGTGGCTTCATTGGGTATCTTTAGTTTTGTGACAACATTATACACACAAGAACTATCTAAAATACAACCAATCGTAATTGAAGTTGTAGAAAAGGAGGTGAAATAATGATTACAGTAAATAAAGTAGGAACAAGTTTAGAAGACGGAATAATGAATATGACTAATGCTATGACGGAAGACTATGGTAATAACTTTGGTCGTAGTGATAATAAAGAAGTTAAAGAAAAAATGTGGAAAGAATATGCCACTGGTTTTGAAATTAAAACAATGAAAAAATTTATTAAAGTTATAAACGGTGGTAGTGTTAAAGCTTTTATCGTTATGAAAGACTTTAAACATTTCAAAATGGGTGATATTTTAAAACCTGCCGGTTGGAGAGCTCCAGCACTTAACTCAGCCAGAGGTAATGTGTTAGAGGGAAACTATAACATTCAATGGACAGGTCCATTATATTTAAGATAAACAATAAAGGAGAAAACACTATGATACTACTAACTGAAATAAACAAACAATTAACAAACCTTAATGTTGAAGATTTGAATATTACAAAAGATTATATTTCTGATCTGATTAAGACTAAAGTTAAATCAATGATGAGAGTCGGAATGAAAGTTAATGTTGTTCAGAAAACTAAAAAAACTGCCGGTGTTATTACAAAAATAATGAACGCCAGATGTTTAGTTAAGATGACCGTAAGTGGAACAATATACAGAGTTCCAATGACAATGTTGGAGGCAGCTTAATGAAAAAAGGAAAATGTAATGTGTGTAGTAAAGTATTTACACCAAAGAAAGATGTTTCTATTAGAGGAAAACTAGGACCGATACCTGTTGATTTATGTAAAGGTTGTTTGCCTAAAGTATTGAAACATGATGAATTAAGTTTAAGAGATACAAGGAGATAATATGAAATACGGTGATAAAATTATGAATACTGATTACTACAATGATTTAAAAAGAACAAGTAATAATCTTGCTAAAAAATACTTATCTCACCCTTTAGAGTGTAGTATCGCCAAAGGTATTCCTATGAAGTTTTTACCTTTGTTTAAAGAGTATAGTAGAAAGGTAAAAGGTTTAAGAATTAGATATAGAGGCAATTCAAAACCTGGTTATAGAAGACCTAGAGACTTTGTTCATATGGCATATGCCGATACTTTTGCCATTTATGTGAGAGGTGAATAGTGAAAATAGATATTCACTTAAAGTGGTTAGCAACCTTTCTATTAATAATAGGTTGTGGTTTTAATGCCGTTAACATATATCCAATTGGCCCAATAATTACAGGATTTGGTGGAATATTCTGGTTGATTGTAAGTATAATGTGGAAAGAGTGGTCGTTAATTGTAACCAACGCTACATTACTATTTGTCAATTATGCCGGTCTAATTTATATATTATTCTTTAAGCAGGCGTAGTTAAACGGTATAACATCTGTTTGTGGAACAGAAATCGATGGTTCAACTCCACCCGCCTGTACCAATTATATCCCTTGCATTCGTGGATCGTTAGAAAAAAGATTTTTCTTTGCCTTAGGTCTAGCAATACTATCTTTACTTCTTTTTCTTAATTGAGCTTTAGCAGAGTCTTCTTTACTTCTCTCTTTTCTTAAAGCTCGTAGGTCTTTTACCAAGTCCATACTATCTCCTTTTAAAAGAGCGTTTCTTCAACCGTTATGGTCTACTTCCGTCCGTTTCAGGATAAACGATATTATATAAAACTATTTATACAAGGTATGTCATTGAAACATACCTCATATATGCGTTATCTAATATTGTTATCATTTTATGGTCCTAAAAATATGTAGAAGCCACCAACATCTGTTTCTTTTTTGGCCAGTGAATAACTCCAATTCATTAAGTCTTTAAACTCTTTGTTACCACCTTTTTTAAAGGGTAACTCTAACCAAGCATACATGAAAGAAACTATACGACAAAATCTTTGCTTTTGAAATTCAGGTGCCTGATCATATATTTCAACAAGTTGTTTATAACTACTTGAACTATTAGACATCTTGTTAGCACCATGTCTTCTAATCATTGTTTCCATTTCTTTTAATGCGATAGGCGCTTCTACTTTTAAATTAGGTGTACCACCTTTTCGTATAGTATATCCATATCTTTTTTGTATTTCATATGGTATCTTTGTTGCATCAATAGCACCCACTTGTGAGCCAGCACCTTTGAAACGGCCTTCTAAGTAAACACCAAAACCTGAAGTCGAAGCTTTGAAACCCATACGTGGTCCGAAACCACTCTTTGACCATATGATTGCGTTTTTAAAAGTATCTGCTGTAAAATCACACTCTTTAAATGTAAAGTCAAATTGAGCTTCTTTCTTTTTAGTAGGCGACAGATTGATATAGTCAATACGACCTGTTTGTTTTGCGCCTATTGCTTTGAGTGATATACTTGCTACACAGCCTGCTTTGTAATCTTTAACCAGTTGCATATTAATTTCTTTGATACTGGTAGAGGTTTCGTAAATCTTAAAATCCAAGTCCTTTTTAACAATCCATATATCACCTGGATTCCAGTTATCTTTATTCAATCTTGCTATACTTAAACCATTCTTATAAATTCGTTTAGTCAAATTATCCATCTGTCTTTCAAAGACAAAACCTGGTCCTTTGAAACGACCTTTTTCTTTTGATAACCATAACTTCAATTGTTTTTGAGCACTTGAATAGTAATCATCATTAAAGAACCCTTGTAGTTTTTTAGGTAATGACTTATACACAAACTCATAACTGGCATCTTTTCCATACTTTAACTTTTGTTCAAATAGAATCAATGATACTAACTCTTTTGCTGTGGTCGTATCGCCTGTATCTGACTTACTTGATTTACCGTCACCAGCATGAGTAAACATATTTTGCAATGAAGACTTAGCACCTTTAAACAAATACATAATTGAACTGCCTTGTTTATTCATATACATCTCCAAGTTACCTGTAGAACTCGAAGACACATCAATTATATGTTTAGGCTTCTTTTGTTTAGACTTGGTCTTCACCAATTCAAACACAGTCTTACCTGGTTGAATACCATACAAGGCCTTAGACACAATACTAGGAATGGTATTTCCGACCTTACCTAACATGTTTCTATCTTTGATTAAAACTTTATGTCCGTCTTTATATTCTGAATTAAAAATGCTTGCCATGTTTCCTTTATATACTATATTTAGTAGAATGGCAACCAACATTGACTTTTATATATATTTGTGATATAATAAGAATAAATGAAAAACATAAAAATACTACAAACAAACATTGATGTATCATCAATCGTGGATCAGTTAAACCAATATCCTGAAGATTGGGGAAATGTTAAACGATTAAAAGGTATAGGTCGTCAAGACCCTCATACAAAGATTGTCACAAGTGATGTTCTGCAATTAGTAATGGGAGGAATATCAAATCCTAATGAATTCGTGGGTGATACTGAAATCACTTTACCCACAGAGGCAACACAAAGACATACAGAAATACAACGATTCCTTTCCTCCTCTTTTAAGTCTGTAGGCAGATGTGCCTTTCTTAAAACACCCGTAGGTCAAATCACCGGAAAACATATAGACGTTGGTTCATATTACCTAACCAAAGATCGATACCATTTAAGTATATCAGGCACTTATTCATATACAGTATGGGATAATGGCGAAGACGATACCACCAAAGAAACAGTAAATATACAACCAGGCACACTCTTTTGGTTTAACAATAAAAAGAACCATATGGCAATCAATACATCACAAGAGGAACGTATTGCCTTTATATTTGATGTGCCTCAAACCACTTCGAACAACTAAAAGAAATTTCCGAGTTTCCGGATTGAAATGGCCTTGATGGTGGCCTTAACGAAGTAGCCTTAATGATGTTTAACAATGATGTCGCCGATATGGCTTCTATGGACCTTGGAGCTTTTCCTGAAGTTCCAACACCACTATGTATAATTCTTTGAACCTTGACCAAAGAGAACAAATATAGAACAAAATAGGGCTTGACAATCTATCGAATCTATGATAGTATATACACTAATGACTAACACTAACAAAGGACAAAACACTATGACAAACTACAATCTACAACTTGATATTGATAATAACGATTATTATTATAGAATCAACAAAAACAAAAACAATCATATCGTACAACAAAGAGTAGACAGACCACAATATCTAAAAGATGATGTAATGAGATTATCAACAAATGAGTCACTTGATACAATTAATGATGACTATTATGAAGTATCGCCAGTGATAGTTGATAGTTGTTTAGAAGAACTTAAAAGACAAAATCTTAAAGAAGTAGTATCTTTAGTATTGTCTTCTTTAAGACCCCATGAAGAAAGAGTGTTACGTTTACGATTCGGTATAAACACAGAAGAACACACTTTAGAAGAAGTCGGCGTGAAGTTTAATTTATCAGGAAATAGAATAAGACAAATAGAAGCGAAAGCGTTAAGAAAGTTAAAACACTCTTCTCTTTCTAAACAATTAAAAGACTTTCTATCTCAATGTTTATAGATCAAAAAATATACTCGAAAAAATTCTGTCTGTTAAAGTCACTTGGTAATTAAGAGTGGTGGCCAATGAATTGGAACCTGGAAAAAATTTTAAGATAAAAAGGATATGTTTATAGGGAGATAGGGTTTGTTATAGATTAAACTTTATTACCAGCTCCACATGTAGCCGTTCCATATGGAAATTTCCACGATCCTTCGTTAAGGCCACCTCTATGGATTAAGGTCTATTGTTGAACCACGTATAGTCGTAGAGCCTGTTGTGTTATGTGTTGTGGTTCCTTCTACTGTCTTTAACTCTGACCCTGATACGGCCATTGTATAGTTACCATTCACTTTCACATTGTAATCTCCACCACTATTCACATTGATGTTCCCATCTACGGTGACCATGTTTATATTCCCTTTATCCACTTGTATATTGATATTGGCATTTGGCCCTATCTGTATATCATAATGGTTATTTGGTGACCCATTCTTATTAATATAAACTTTGTGACGGCCATTCATTGAGATATCGGAGTTGCCATCTATTGATACGGCCTCATTGGAACTTAATAATCTATAAGACTGGCCTTTGATAATCTCTACCTTATTCCCTTGGCCATCTATCTCATATGATGTCCCTGTTCGGTGGGATTGGTATATTCTCTCATTGTTGTATGTGTCGTCATATTCCATAAGGTGGCCAGATTCAGATTCATAAACAGAATTGTAAGGGTAAGTGGCATTGTAAGGTATAGTCGGTTGGTCAAAGGTAGTTCCATCTGAGCCGTCCATTGGTGACCCGTTAGCCGCTTCAGTAGGATTAAAGTCTGCTGTTGCTATCCCTGTAATTCTTGTGGCTCTTCGTAATGTTAAAGACAGATGAGGGTTGATCTCCTCACCATTCAAATTTTTAAGATTTACGGCCAATCTATTTGTATCCACTTCATCTTTGTATTTCGGATAAACACCGTTAGGGTCATAGAACCCTTTATCTCTGGCCAATTCAGCAGGCCGACCAGGTAAAGTCCCTAATATCACAGGCTCTTGGCAATTCTCACCATCTCTAAAATATCCCATCACCCATGTGCCTTCTACCATAAAAGGAGGAGATTGGCCAAGGCCAGATATCGCTGGAGAAGCGGTAGGTTGTATTACGAAGGCCCAAGGTAAATCGGCCGTTGGCAATTTGGCCTTGTCTTGTGTGTGATAGCCGATGGCCCTTACTCTGACACGGCCAGTATACTGCGGGTCTTGTCTATCTTCTACGACACCATTGAACCAGATAAAACCATTACGGCCAAGGAAGTTTTTGTCTATACTCATTTTATTTTTTCTCGATATATGTTTGCTTTTAATTCACTCATCTTACTCTATTTTAACCTATTTAAAATGGCCTTACGCCAGTGTGTTAGAATTATATTTATCACTGTGATCCTCGCCGATAGGTAGCCAAACCCTTGTCCAATATGAAAACAGGCAGTCGCCAGACTGACTTGAGCTTCTTTGTCCTCTAATCTACCTTTGAAGAACCTTTGATATGATCTTTTATCAATGTCCTCTATCAGTTTCATAGAGAGGTGGTTATATGAGGTTTTAATGTTGTTTATTAGGTTTATCTTCATTAGTTTGTTCATTGTTCTATTTACTTGCCTTTCACGGTGGTTTGTGTTATGTTGTAAGTCATTCTCTCGGTCTTTGATGATAGGCCTCTGGTAACCTCTCGGAGGCGCCGGAAACTCTTAAATACTTCGAGTATATCATTATTCTTGTAACGAATTATTGTCTACCTCATATATGTTTAATACAGATTGCTCATACTCTCTTTCGTTTACACTACTATTCTCTGTTTCTACATCATAGGCTGTCTGTACGGCGTCCTTCATACATTTAAGCGACATCTCGTATCTACTTGTTTCTGTTGATATGATGTGTTTAACAGACATGACTAGGTAACGGCCTGACCAGTAAGGATTTTCTCTTAACAGTTCATTCTCACCTGACGGTTTCATAAGTGGCATTTCAAAGTATATAATCGACCCAGCGGTAATTAAACTATTACCATATACTTGTAAATCTACGTTTACGTTTCTCATTTGCAATCTTTGTGATAGTTTGTTTTGTATCGTCTGATCTACAGGCACACGTTTATAGTCATTGTGCATATTACTTGTATTGGTAGTGGTCATTAATTTAGCATTAGACTTCTCTGACAGATAATACTGGTTGCCATCAAACTTAGAAAGTGGTAAGGTGCCTTTAAGGTCTGCTTTGTTGCCATCATCATGCTCTGTATGAAAGTATTTACCAAAGCTCTCGTGGTAGTCAAAATCAAACTCTTGTATAGTCTTATGAAAACTATCGTGTGCAATCAGTTTACTTGCAATCATACCTTCATTTAAATTAAACAAGGTGTTGGCGGGTCTTTGAAAATGGTATTGAATCACTGCAGATAACCCTTTCTCTGTATCACTTTCTTGTGTACTTGCAAGTTGATACCTGTATTTAAAAGAGGCAGGTCGAGCAATTGCGCCACCTAAAGCTAACATTGATTCAACACTTCTAAAGTGAAATCCGGTTGGTGTTTCGTAAAAAAGATAACCAGCATTGTTATACAAACCTGATATGGCCGACTGACTCATTAGATTAATGGCATTCAGTGGTTTTAAATTAGGAATAACGAGTTTGGTGTTTGTTTTAGTTGGTTCATATACAAATGGTTTCTTACTATTCATACCATCTTTATCTCTCAAAATCTTCTCTACACCCTCCTCAATTGGTCCTGCGTACGCTTGACTTATTCTATTAAAAGAGTTATATACCATCTCTTTTGAACAAAAATAAA
>ERZ890604.608-NODE-608-length-11965-cov-8.073132_pt1 | contig 11965 bp, 7 predicted proteins | sample MGYA00521097_ERZ890604 | MGnify/ENA primary metagenome ERZ890604 (study PRJEB32303, sample SAMEA104408625) | aquatic metagenome | biome: Brackish water; feature: Chemocline; material: water | place: Baltic Sea | collected 2014-10-26T21:54:00 | depth 120 m ... | reverse complement strand
CTACCGTACTGCCCATAGTGAAATTGGTTGTAGCAGTAAGCACCGTTCCGGTAATAGCAGCAGCGTTGTTGATCGTACCGAAGCCTGTGTCAATAGAGCCGTTAGCTAGTACGCCAACCGTTGTAGCGGCAGTAGTAACTAGGTTCGGCATGGCTGTAATCTCATCGTCGAGATAAGCAGCTAGAGTTTGCACAGTGGTCTGAGCCATCGTGCCACCGTGGTTCATAACAATGCCATGACCGTCAGAGACAGCGGTTGTCCCGATAGTCGCTCCACCGTCCATAATATTTAGTTCGGCGGTGGTTACTAAGGCTCCGTCGAGTATCTCTAGTTCAGCGGCATCAACAACTGCGGCACCAATGGTGAAGCCACCGGCAGTAATGACCCCTGTAGTAACAAGGGCTTCATCACCAAAGCTTATTGTTCCACTGGAATCAGTAATGCTGCCGTTGGCTAGCGTAAGGTTTCCAACAGTCGTGCCAGTTGCCAAGGTTGTTGCGGATGCAAAAGCTGTTGTACCTGTGATGGTTAGGGTAGAGCCATCTGAAGATATGTACTCGCCACCCCTGTCGTAGAAGTAAAGCTTGTCTACTATCCTGACATCACCGTCAAGGACATCTAATGATGTCAAGCCATCCTTACCTGTTATCTGTAGCACCTCTTCAGATGCGTCCCAAGTAAGACCATCACCTGTTGAATCAGAAGAGTACAAAGCAAAGTCAAACCCAGCAGCGTCTTCACCAACAGTTAGTGTGCCTGTAACTGTCATGTCGGTGATGTTTAGCTTGTCACCAGCCTTGATCCACCGGACGTTAGACCCGTAAGTGATCTTGACATCCATCGGGATCTGAGCAGCCGTTGACGTAGTGATAGTCCACTTACCGTTAGCGTCTGTTGTAACCGAATCCCCAGCAGTTGTGCTGGCGTTATCCGCCATGACGTAGCCCTGAACAGTTGCTTCGGGAATAGCATTGCCAGAGTTGTCGAATACAAATCCTGTTAGTGTCAGAGCCATAATTAGTTACCTACCAAACCTTGAACGGTCTATTCCTTGAAGAGCGTCGGCTACGATTGCTCTTGCATTATCTATCAAATCATCTTCGTCTACAAAGATTAGCTTGATTCCTAGCGTTGCCAAGTATTGCCTTGTAAGAATATCTGACTGCCTAACTGCTGCCCCTTTTTCGTAGTGAAAAAAGACACCCTGCACATTGATGGAAATGTTTGGGGGATTATAAATTTCAAAATCTATTACCCTCCCGCCCTTTTCCTGCCTACCACCAGCCATTTGAGACTGGTAACTAAAATCTATATTAGGCTTCAGCCCTAGTTTTAGTAGTGCTTGCCAACATAGATACTCAGGACCACTACCTGCCCACCATTCAGGAGTAACAATCGTGTCAATGCTTTCAGCCATTACGTTTCAACCAACTGAATTTGCAACTGACCTCTCTCGTCTAAACCTGTAAATTCAAACCCCGAAGCACTTATCAAATCTACGTTATAAGACCTACTAGAATCGTTGTCTTTATAAGTAAACGGAACAAGTGTGTTGGTGTTAATAACAGTTGTTATGTTATCTAATATCTGCTTGGGGGTTTTCCCTCTAAATGTTTTAGCAGCATCTATCGTCACGCTGAAACCGTACTTAGCAGGAATCTTTTCTCGCCACCTAAGTTCAATCAGGTTCAAGTCTGGACTAGACTGAGATGAGTTAGTAGCGAAAGTCATCTTGAACTTTATAGATGAAAACTCAACACCGACACCCGACGCAAAGTCGTAGCTGGTCGTCCCGTTACTGCTAATTGTTCCAAGGGTTGTGTACGACTCGTTGAAATTTATTGCAAACTCAACCTTGATCGTCACATTTGCAGAACAATCTGATGTGATAGCCCGTAAAGATATAGCTGTCTTGTTACCGGCTGCGTCACCACCGTCAAACCAAGGGGTTTCTAGAGTCCCGCCACCTGTGTCGTACTCAAAGCCTGTGATCTGATCTGGGTTTATAACATCAGGCGATAGCTGTATCCAATAGATGTTGTTGCCAACCCCAAACCACGCCCGGTATTCGTTGTATGAAAACCCTACGTGTGCAGCAGTAAGCCCTGTGTTGTTAGCACCAGTCCACTTTACTTCCCAAGCTGTGTCATTGAAGCCAAGAATAGAAGACGCACCTGTACCAGAAACAACCGAGGAAGACCCACCAAAACCTGATGACTGCCGACCTGTTGCAAAGACTGAATAAGACACAGCAACGTCCGCATTTACAAAAGCAAGCAGGTCGTTATGCGTACCAATTAGCTTGGTTATAGTCCCTGAATATATTTCGGGAACGCCATGATCCCTGTCAAAACCAACAAGGCTTACTACGGCTGTGTTAGATCCTGTCTGGTATTTGTAGATGGCATTTCCAGCAGGAAAATATACCGAATCTCTCCAAACAAGAGTGCCTGACCCTGACTTTTCGTGGAAGGGAAGCCTTAGTTCTGTTTCTTCCCAGCGATTGTTAGTCTCATCGTAAGCCCACAGCCCTGTTTTTGTGGATGCGTAAATAATTGGAGTACCGGCTGCATCTCTGTATATAAACAAAGCTGTGGCGTACCCGTCAGGTAGTGGTAGCTGTGCTTTTTCAGTGGGGTTAGCAGTCGGTCCAGATGCCCATTGCTTTAGCATCCCGTTGTAGTCAATGCCCCATAACTGACCATGCCAGATCGTAAAGTATTCAACATTACGGGTTGCGCTACCAGAGACAGGCATGTCAGTAAATGTGGAAGCGTCGGCAGTGTAGGTATAACCAGACTCGCCTCGCGCAAAGATCATGTAACTTGCCGTAGCGTCACGAAAGATAATTGATTCGCTAGTTACATCAGTCATTGTTGCTAGGGCAGCACTCCAGCTATTACTTGAATCCCCGTATCTATATATCTTGTTATCTGAGAACACAGCATAAACAGATGTTGATGCTCCAACGGTGAACTCATTGATAGATACGACAGCACCAGCACCAGTATTTGCAGTTACAAGATTCTGCTTCCTTGGTAAAAGAACATGACCCTTGAAACGAGTTTGGCAATTAGTCCACCACGCTCTGTCTGCGGTTGATGGATCTAGCCCCCTATTCCAGCCTATCCCGCCACGGAAGTCGTTCTGTGTAAGGATGGAGGCTCTTGGGTCTGCGCCACGCTGTGTGTCGCCGATAGTGAACCGTGGAGCAGCGATACTTACAAGTGTCTTCCGTACAGGACCACTGATCTTGTACCTCTCACTATTCAGAAGTATTTCGTTCTTCCCAATAACTGATGCCATTAGTCCACCATCTTTGTGCCGGGTCTAAGTGCAGGCAGTGAACGCTCTGCTTGGGCAGCTACTCCTTCAAAGTACGCAGCCCTTCGGTCATTGTCATCTGGGTCTGTTGTGCGCCCTCTAGCAAGGCTAAACAAAGACTTGCTTGTGGCGCGAGCAACTACTAAATCAGGATCTACGCTACAAATACTAGAGTCGCTACTTAGTAACGATGGGAGGCTGTACCCAATCAGGCGTATCAGACTGTACCCAACTTCTTTCCTAGCTGACTCAGCTAAGAAGACTTTTCTGGCTTCCCTATCCACTCGATAAGTACCAGACCACAGCCTGTTATACACAGCAGATTCTGTTTCAAGAGCCTTGATGTCATTGATCCAGAGATACCTAGCACCAGTAGTTGCGTACTTCAAACCTACAGAAATGATTGCGTTATCTTCCTCAGGGTTAGCTAAAGCAACTTGGAAGTACGTCCAAGTCCTTGCAGCCAAAGCAGGAATAGCAAGAGTTTCTTTTATTGAGGCAAGATTCGCTGCGCTACTTAGACACAGCGTTACATCCCCTGCGGTTGTAGCGGTAGAGGATTTGACCCAGAACTCAAGGGCGTTGTACTTTCTGAGATCCTTCACACCTATCGCATGTGAAGCAAGAATATCCCCAGAAGCAACAGCACTACTTATGTACAGACGAGAAGACGCATTGTTTGCTTTGAAATCTTCAGAGTCTTGGGTCATGGTTACATCACCATCAACCTGCTCTGTCCAAACAATGTTAGCGTCCTGAACCTGCTCTCCAGAGAAATGGTGGCGATAATCTATCTGAGATAGTGCAATCATCGCTGTTGGAATATCGTAACGGCTATCTCTTAGATGACCGTGATTAGAAATATCTTCATCAATAACAAGCCCACGAGGAGTCCTCTGAGTTATTGCTTGATTGATGAACTCGTGAACTCTCTCAGGTGGATACTCAGCACGCCAGTATTCGTAGGTGTCTGAGGAAGCCGTAGACGCTGTAGCGGCTGGCTTGAAGGTGAATGTACCGGATGAACTAGCGTAGTCGGTTACACGACGGATAAGACCATCGTTAGTACCAGAGGTGAACACAAGCCAACCACCGTTGAACTCGTCATCTCCGCCTATGTAGTTAGCATCAACAAGGGTTGTCGTGCTGCCACCACTAGTTGCCGAACTTGCCGGGGACTGGTCTAAGTTCGCCGCAATAGATCGCCTGATCTGCTCTCTAGTTCTGCTTTGAAATGCAGCCACGAATTACCTACTTGCTAGCTCTACGCTTTCTACGCCAGTCAGATATAGATTTCATTGCGCCTTTAAGGTCGTCAATTTGTTCTTTACTAACCGGATGGGTTTGTTGCTGCTTTGCGAAAGCCTGTGCTTCTTCTGTAGCAACTTCTCGTTCTTTATGAAGGAGTTCTTCTAACTGGTGTCCTTCAAGTCTCGATGCACCGGGGATGTAGACACTTTTCCTGTGTCCCACATCAAAGGTCTCTTCGGACGGTTGACCGATTACTCGCTCAACTTCTCTAGAAAGGCTAACTTGACGATGCCCTGCTTTTCTACCTGCGGATACAGGTAGCCATAGTTGTTGCTTCGCCAAGTTAGCCTCCTCTAAAAATTAGTCGCGAATTGCGAGCATGACCCAGCCGTATTCGGTATTGACCGATACGACACCCATAGAAGTACCAATAGGTCTTGTGTCTTCATCAGTAGAAGCATCCCAAAGGTCAGCAGTACCATCTTCATCTGCTTTGCTAATTCCAACAGCATCACCAACTACGAAAGTCGCTGCACCAGATTTTACAGCAGCAGGACCAGAGGTTTGCGCCCAGAAGTAGTAACTTGCTGTTACAGGAATAGGGGTAACACCAATAGGTCCGGTGGTCATAGTACCGTCACCGTCGATTATCTTTACACCCTTGTAAGGGTTATACATCAAACCGAATTCTGTGCTAGTAGTAAAAGCAGTTCTAATACCATCTGGCTCATCAATTGTTATTTCACAACCTGCTGCGGAAGCAACTGCGGTATTGGATTTAATCCTGTATACCTCGCCCTCACCAGCATTGTCGTTAACAAAAAGATAACCGTCTGCGTACTGGTTTAGAGTTGTAGTGAGAGAGGTAGTTGTAGTTACCGTCAGTGACCCCGCTGCCAATGCAGCAGTAGCCAAGTCTCCGTCATGCGCTCCAACAGCAGCTATACCATCTACTATCTGACCAGCAGTAGTGATCGCAGCGGAACTGTTCTGTGCGTAGTAAAACACTCGACCATCAGGCAGGACTGCCCTTGTGCCAAGCTTTTGCTTCTGAGAAGAAGTCTCTATCTTTTCCTGTCCGTATCCCAAATGAATTGTTAGCGGAAATGCCATATCAAACCCTCCTAAGGGTTAAGTTTTGAGCAGGTTCAAATGCCCTGCGATAGTCCGATGTAATAAGGCTCGGTCTATCTTTACACCTTTTTGCTAGGTCGCCCTAGCTTCTTCGTTACTCTTGCCTCTTTTAGATTACCTGATGCAATAGCTTCCGCAAAGGTTTGGGGTTCTTCCACCTCTGGCTCTGGCTCTGGCTCAAGTTTTAGCACAGGCTTTAGCACAAATGCAGGAGGGCTTTCGACAAAGCCTCTAGATAAGTAAGTCTGGAGAAAAGGTTTTGGCAGGTTCGGACATTCTTCCCAAACCTGCTCTCCTTCAACCATTGATTGCTTCCATAGTGTGATTTTTTTTACACCACCTACGGACATTTCAATTCTACTTTGCCTAGAAACCATTATCGAAAACCCCCTGAATTATTTAGTACTTAAGCTGTTACTGGGTCGAGAATTTCTTGTCGAGTTGCAGCACCACGGGAGTCATCAACTTCAAAGACTGCATAGTCTTCAGTGATAACAACCTCGTAAGCACGAAGCGATGCATCTCGCTCGCGCTCTTCTGTTCGACCACTTGCGGACAAGTGACCCATTGCTGTCTTATCAGCAATTACTCCGTAACCGGAATCAGTCGTGCCGATCTTTGCAATGTTTCCATCTTCAAAGAACGGAACACCCGAAAGCTTGATACCAGAGTAATAATCTTTTACTGCTGGCTTATTGAAAGCATCTGGCAACGGGTAGGTAGCAAGAGTATTGCCAACCGATGTTGCAAGCTTCCAAATAGCGTTAGGGTGGTGAACCACGAAAAGGTCCGAACCAAACTTATTTGCTTTTGCTTTTGCAATAAGTGCAGAAGCAAAAGGAAGAGTCAGGTCTGCACCGTCAGCACCAAGAGCGACACCGCCGTTCAAGGAAGGGAACAGGGCAATGATGTCCGTGTCTTTCTTCCGAGCCATAGCGTCACCCATCTGGCGACCAATGATCTTGTACACATCTTCGTTGTTCTGTCGAAGAAGAGTGTCGGTAATAATTACCTTAAGACCAACTTCTGCTGTCGTTGCGGTAACAGTTGAGACATCAATGTCTTCACTGTCAATCATGTCCTGACCTTCAGCAAGGTCTTCCGCATTCATCTGAGCAACTTTAGGGATTTCGAGTTTGTACTCACCCTTACCAAGATTGAACTTCTCAATGAGTCCAACCAGTGGTGCATTATGCTCTTCTGTGTATCGTGCTTGTGCAAGCATGATACGAGACATGTTCTGGAGATTTCCAGATGTACTCGTTTGTACTGCCATCTTTTTTTACCTTAATCGAAAATGCTAAGACCTAGCTTCTTAGAAGCCATCTTTGCCATTTCTGTAGTTATTGCAGGATCTCCTGCGTTGTATCTATCTAAGACATTTCCAGAATCAGTAGGGGATACATCTGCGGATGGATTTGCGCTGTTCAAACTTTGACCCGGAGTAATTTGCTGAACTCTTTGTTCTAGCTTCTTAATTTGTGCCAAAGCTTTTGCATGCTTTTCCATCGTTACAGGATCAGGCAAGTCTTGTATGTCTGCATATGCAACTCCATATTGAGTTGCAAGTTCATATGCTTTAGCAAGTTGAGTACGAGTATTTAACTCGCCCTGCATTTGCCGAGACTTACCCATGACCTCATTTGCTTGTTGCTTTGCAAGGTACGCTTCTTTAGCAAAAGAAGTTTGCTGTCGAGCCAGTTGCATTGCGGTTGCATCATCCAGCCCTTGATCCATAAATCTTTGGACTAGCTCTTGACCGTATGCGTTTACTTCAGCATCTAACGTATTAGAGTTCTGAATCTGTTCGGCTCTTGAGCGCGCTGCTCTTTCATCTGCAAGCTGCGTTTCCATCTCTGCTATTCGTTTATCGGTAGCAGATTGATACTTGCGAAACTCTGGGGTCGCCTGTTCTGTTGTTCCTACTGTTTCTTGAGTAGTGGCTTGAGGTTCAGTTTTAGGGACAACCTCGATAGGGGGGTCAACCGTTTCCGTTAAATCTTCAGTGACATCTGCGGCGGGTGTTTCTACTTCGTCAACAAGTAATGTGTCGCCACTATCGGCAAGATTCAACGGAATCTCGGTAACTACTACCGCAGATTCTCCTAGACTATTTGTCTCAGTAACCATGCTTGATCTCCAAAATATGACACCGTTAGATGGCACACTTAATGTTTAGGTTTCACAAATAATAAAGCAAGAGTTATCTATTGGGCAACTGACGAGGGTCTAAGCAGCCCTTGCAAAAGAGGATTGCTACCTAATGGACTAGGCATTGGAGTAATCCCTGCTACTCCTTGTATTGCGCCACCCATTGCTGGCTGCTCTGGAGCGATAAGAGTATTAGAAGGAACTACCGGCTGTGCAGGTGCGCCTTGTGCTTGTCGAGCAGCCCTAGACCGCATGATCTTATCGACTGTTGATTGCAAACCTGATCGCACTAATGCTTCTAAAAAGCCAGCAGGTAACGGCGTGTCGTTTGTGTTCCGGTATATGTAATCAACTTGATCTGGGTAATCTGCTAGGACTTTATTTCGCAGCGCATTTAGCTTATCTGGCAAGTAGCTACCCGAAGGCGTTACTGACTTAGATGAAGCGTCGTACCAAGCTTCAAGGGCTTGTGCCTCAAGATCATCTGCGGCTGGTACAACTTCTTTAAACTCAACGCCTAGAGTTTCTTTTACTTGGTCCTTGCGCTCTCGTGCATCGTCAAGAATATCGAAGTAGTCATCTGTGAACTCGCGCTTAGTGTATTCGCTGCCATCACTGCGGCGACCTGCGTTGTAAAAGACCAAAGCCTCCTGAAGCTGAGAGTCTCTACGCCTGTTGATAATGTCAATTGTTGCGAAGAACCGTTTGAACGACTTGCCTTTATCAGCAGCCTCAACCTCAAACTTTTCTAGTTCTGCAATAAGAGAGTCTTGTACATCGTTCTTTTCATAAGGCTCAAGATCATCGTATCTATCTGCTGAAATCTTGTTCCCGCTAAATAACTGAGTCACACGATCTTGCAAGATATCTGATCGGGAAAGAGGACTGCTCTGCTCACCGATAGTTTCTAGACCTATCGAAAGCGCACCACCAAACGCATCCTTGGGGTTGCCTGTTGCAGACTCTTTGATGATATTCGGAACTTCCTGAAGCGAGAAAGGGATGTGACTATTAACCATGTACTCACCAAGAGTTTCCCCAAAGCGTGATTCACCTACGGACTTGAAGCTAATAAACTCAGCAATGTCGCCAACTATTGGAGAGGACAAGTTCAACCATGCGTCCGTTGCTTTGCCAAGGTCCTTTTCACCAAGTCCACCGGCACTTGCCAGCAGAAGAGCAGCCATTGATTTGTACGGACCGAAGATGTTCCAGTCTCTAGGCGCGCCAATCTTGGTTAGCCTGACAGACATAAAGTTCGGATTCATCCTGCCGTTCTTCATCAACTGGAAGTCAGTTTCCTGACCCAATGCTTCGTTAGCTGCAACTGTAATAAGAGTACCCATTGATACCAATTTCATTACAGCCCTACGTGCAATCAACTGGTCTGCATCAATACTGTTTCTAATGCCACGATTGATATTTAGGTTGCGCCTTATCTGCCTGTCGAACGGCAGCGCATCAATCATGAAGTCAACATCTAAGCCTTGTGTTGCACGATGAAGGGTTTCAATCCTTGCTCTAAAGAACCGTGGAGCAAACAAAAGCGTGTCGCCCAATGCACCAGCTACTCCGTTTGGAGTCCAGCCAGTAATACCGTTCACACCGTTTCCGATTTTGCGCGCTGTCCCATCTGCAACAAGTTCGTCAAAGGTCTTCCCTGACAGCCTCATGTATTCCATGATTTCTGCGCGGGCACCCCTAAGTCGCAGCATGTCACCGAAAGCACCGAAAGCTTCGTTAGCCCTGCGGAGTAACGGAAGCTTACCGAACTGACCAGCAATCCCATCTTCACGAAGAGTAACTTCTGTGTCTACTCCACCATGCCTAATGCCCATGCGATCAATTATCTCGTGAGAACTTGGCGCACCAGCAGCTTGGGATTCCTTGTCGAACTTCCTGATGTTGTCTGCCATAGCCTCACGCTGCAACCGCTTGCCTTTGCGTCCGGTCTTGCCAACCAACGACTGAAGGTGATCTTTCCAAGCAGCGTAAAACTCACGAGGATTAGAAAACTGGAATGCCTTACCTTGGATACTAATCCCAGAGTCATCTAGCGTTGCGCCTATTGTGCGCCTTAGATTTTGGTAAGCACCAATAGGGGCAAGCCACTCTGACCCTTTACCTGATAAGCCTTGCATTCCTTCTCGTGTACGGATAACAGTCTTTGCGTCAGCAATGTTTAGTTCGTATGAATTTAGCGACCTAAATCCTGCTATCGGAGTGGTCTTATCTTTGTTAGCAAATTCTTCAGCTTTTATCTTTTTTTCCAGACTATCTAAATCCTGCCGAAGATTTGCTATGTGCCGATTAGTATCGTCTTGCCTGTCTACTGCTGTTTGATAATTACCACGCCTTGCTTTTTCTTCGTTAAACCGCTTCGTTGCTTGCACTTTCATTTTGGCAAGATCTCTTTTTGCAAGCTTTAGTGCAGCAGCGGCATCGTTAGGAACATCTAAGAAATCTAACGGGACACGCTGTCTTCCAGAACTATTCGCAAATGCTGCATCAGCGTCGGCTGACTTGAAATACGCAACCTCTTCTGCATTACGCTTGGTGACTAATCGACTTTGTGCTTTTTCTCGCAACTCTACTGTTCGTTGTAGAAATCCTTCAAGATCTTTTACTTCTTTCCTAGCCCTAATTAGCGGAGCTGCAGTAGACACAATAACTTGTAGACGCTGCTCTGCATTTCCAAGTAACTCGCTCTGCCTATTTTCAAAATTCAAAAGACGATCTACTTCGTCTTCTAAATCGTCTGCCCTCATTTTTGCTATATCTGCTTTACCAGACGCTGTCTTTGCAGCATTTTCAAGCGTAGTTAGTTTTTGCTTTGTATCTTTGCTAGCACGAATAAGAATCTCACTCAGTTGGTTAGCTGAAGTAGCACTCTCTACCTTTTTTGCTAAACCAATTAGTTCGTCGGTGATAGCTTCCACAGCTTTTGACGCACGATTGTAAGCCGTATTTGTATCTACAACTCTTATCTTTTGCCCCTTTTGCGTCTCCATAGCCGCTCGTATCTTTGCACGAACTAGCTGAACTTCTTCTCTTCTTACTGAGGTAGCAATAGGTGCGCCAGTAACAGGGTCACGGTAGTTGATAAAGAACTTGCCAGCTTGTTGGTCAAGAACGGTTTCATATATCTCCGATGCCCAGTTGCCCATTTCGTTCCACACAGGGAGGTATTCATTTATCTGGTCTTTATCGAGGAGGGCTTCAACTTGGGTCTTGTACTTCCTTGATTTGTCATAAGTCCTACCCTTGACTCGCACTTGACCGCTTACAAGATTTTGAGTCTCTTGCTTTGTTGGACCACGAGAAATAAAGAACCCATCTTCTCCAAGAGCAATTTTGTTTTCAACCGGAATACCGTAGGCTTCCAGATCAGCAGCTAATCCGTTTGCTCTTACACGCAGGAACTCCATCGCTTCTCTTTGCTGGGGGTTCAGGAACGGACGGTATGCTCCATAGTCTTGAGCAAGGTCAGCTATAGTAGGGTTCGCCTCCAGACCACGCTCGATCCCATCGTTGCCCATTACTTTTGGAGATATACCTTCAATGTTTTGAACCCTAAGTCCTGTTTGACCTTTGATTCGACGACCCAACTTGTTGGTAACGTCATCAAAAGTAAACACAGCTTCTTGCGTGTTTGGATTTACTTCACGAAGCTTGCCATGAATTTCGTTAATAAGCCTGTTTGCAGTGCTTTGGATTCTTGGGGCAGCAGCTTTTACCATTGCGCTTACAGCCATTCCCGGCAGGGTACTAGGCTGAAGCTGGTTAGCTTGCTCTAGTGAAGGCACTCGTCTGAGAATTGCTTTAGATGCTTCAATGGCTTTTCTAAAAACAGCAGGTGCTGCTATCTTCACGGTAAGATCTTCGATAAGTCCGGGTGAGTAACCAGCAGGCGTTTCTACTGCCTTTGTTTGGTTTACTTCAAACGCTTCATCTACAACAGATGCGTTACCTGTAACAGGCTCCACGTATGGCTCAAGGAAGACTGCTTTAGCGTCAGCCCTTCGTGGTGTTTTAGGAGTTGCAGATCTGGCTTCTTGCGCTTTTAGAATGCCCTCCATAGTTGGAGAAAGTTTTCTGGCTTGTG
>ERZ890604.602-NODE-602-length-11994-cov-10.699472_pt1 | contig 11994 bp, 8 predicted proteins | sample MGYA00521097_ERZ890604 | MGnify/ENA primary metagenome ERZ890604 (study PRJEB32303, sample SAMEA104408625) | aquatic metagenome | biome: Brackish water; feature: Chemocline; material: water | place: Baltic Sea | collected 2014-10-26T21:54:00 | depth 120 m ... | reverse complement strand
TTACTTGGTGCTTACTAAAATATAATTATAATTTTTTAAATTTCCAATGCACTCTTTGCAAGTTTTGCCCATGCGGATGTTTCATCCGCTTTTATTGACATTTTGTAAGCAGCGATAGCTTCATCATCTCTCCAGAGTTTTGAGTAAACACTTCCAAGTAAATATTTTTGTCTTGCAGTGTGTGCTTTACTCATTTGAAGAGTATTTAATGATTTTATTATTTCTAATGCTTTGTTATACTCTTCTTTTCGCATATAAGCCTGATAAAGAGCAAACTCCAATCCTGGGCTTTGAGGATATGCCTTTGATTTTTTTTGTATATCATAAGCTATTTTTCCATATTTCACAACAATATTGTTATCTTTTAAATCATTTCCGACATTCATGACATTAACATATCTATCTAAATCTATATAATTAATACCAAATATTTTTTCTATATTAATAATAGACTTCAACATATTTTCGTTTTGTTCAAGCCGTTCATAGGTATCAAATAGGTAACGATATACATCACTATATTGTGATTTTTTATCATCTTCTATCAAGGCAACTAAATCATTTGATGCTTGAAGAACATCACTATAATTTCCTGTTTCAAAATCTACATTTATATAACGATACAACCACTTTTTTCGTTCATCTAGGTCTTTCGACTTAAAATGTTTGTTTGCCATTTTTTTCGCTAAAGAAAAATCACTCCCTTTCATTGCACATTCATAAAGTCCATCATCCCATTCATCCGATAAGCTAATTTTATACTTATTAGATATTTGTAAAACATCATGACATTTTTTGTTTTTTAAAGAGTCTTGCATAAGCCCAACAGCGGCATCTTCAATTAACTCAGCAATATCACTATACTTAGTTCCATCAAGTGCTTCCAAAGCTTGTTTCATCTCCAAAACTTCACTATACTTTTGGAGGCTTAACAAAAGTTTTGCTTTTTCATATGTTGCACGATTTCCTATAACATCATTTTCATAGGTGTTCATAAGATTTGTGTATTCTATCAACTTTTGTGTTGTATTTTCATCATTTGTATCAAAAAAGAGCCCATCTTTTGCAACATCTATTTCTGAGATAAAATCACCATCTGGAAACTCTTTTATATATTTGTTAAGTGCTTGCAGAGCCTCTTTCTTCTCATCTGTTTGTGCTAACCATAAAGCTCTACTTTTAAGCAAAAATTCATATTCGTCATTATCTCTTTTCATCTCATCAGTCAAAGCTTTGGCTATTGCAGCAGCAGTTTTATAGTTTTGATTATCTACAAAGGTATTCATCATATCCATAGATGTTTTCAAATTATGTATCATATAGTTTGGTTTTGCATTTACTATATCAAAAATGTATTTTGATGCTTTTTTATGTGAAAGCAGTATATTTATATATGCCAACCTGTATGCTGCTGCTACTGCAACATCGATACTTTGTGCACTATTTAGAGCTTTTTCATAAAAATTAATCGCTGCATTTGTACCCCCTGAAGATTCTAACATCTCACCTTTATAGATATATCCCCAAAGTGTGTATTTTGAATTTTCATGTTCACTAAATAATCTGTCAAAAAAGTAATCAGCATCAATATTTAATCCTACTGAGGCATAAGCTTTACTCACAAGAGAGAGTACTTCAGGGATGTTTTCATCAGCAGAATAATCCCTTAAATAAACTTTTGAAATAGCTATAACATTGTCATAATCTTTTACTTTAGCAAATACTTTAATTTTATAGTATAAAAGTTCTGCTTTAAAAAGTGTATTTGGATACATTGTTAAAACTTCATTAATTGACTCTAACAGTGTGTCATATTTTTTTTCTTTAAATTTTTTCTTTATTTTAAGATACTCTGTAACATCCTCTACTTTTTTAATATATATAGGATTACCTTTTATATCTAATCCTCCCACAAAAGGTAAGCTCTCTTTATCCATAAAAAAAGGAAAATTGATACTGTTATCAGGTTGCTCTTTTTTATATATAAGTGGTAACTTCTCTTTATAACCTACTATAAACCAATCTTGAGTTTTTGTAACATTTGGAGTATATACACTACTATCTTGTGTTAAATCAAAAAGATTCGCAAATAGCTTGATATTTTGCATAGGATGAATCAGTACAAAAAATGTTTTGTCTTTGACAAGAGTGTCTATTTTAAAAAAATTATTTTGTATTTCTTTGACGAGTTGTACAGGTCTTTTGTTAAAAGCACAAATAATTTGTGTTACATGTTCAAAATCATCTTTTATCTCTTCACAAACAAAGGCTTCAGAGTGTCTTAAATGGAGTATAGAGTAAGGGTTGTGATCTTGCTGCGCACTGTTGATAGAGAGTTCAAGTGCACCTAAAGAAGAAAATAGTAAAAAAAGAAGCGAGAGTGTCCATTTTAACAAATCTACACTCCTTTTTTAGGGTTTAACTATTAGTATCCGCTATTATATACAAAAGCTGTAATAAACTCTAACAGTGGGTTTATAGCAACAAAAGCAAATATAGTTCCTACAACTGCAATACCAGTAATAGTTTTAATAGCAAGTGTTGCATTTGATGTATATACTTCACCGTTATTATTAGCATCTACTGGCTCTTTCATAAGCATATACACTACAAGTTTTAAGTAGTAGTAACCTGCTATTGCAGAGTTTAGTGCCATAATAAGTGCTAAAACTGTATAACCTGCAGAAACCGCAGAACCTATCATGTAGAGTTTACCCCAAAACAGAGCAAATGGTGGCACTCCTGCTAAAGAAAGCATAAACAGAGTCATAAGTACTGCCCCAAAAGGTGAAGTCTTTATCATCCCTGCAAACTTGCTGTAACTATGGTCGTTTTCTTGTCCATCTGGTAAGTTTTTCTGACGACTCATCCATAACATTGAAAATGATCCTAAGTTAGTGAAACTAAACAAAATCCAGTAAAGGAAAAGTGCAGTATTTGCTTGCGTTGTTCCTATCATCACAGCAGCCATAACAAAACCAGCATGAGATATAGAACTATAAGCAAGCATACGTTTTACATCTGTTTGAACAAGTGCCCACATATTTGCAGCAGTCATTGTAACAACTACTACAGCATAAAGGATTACTTCTAACCACATAACATGACTATGAATTAAAAATTCAAAAAGTCTCATTGTAACAATGAAACCTGCTATTTTAGGTACGATTGACATATATCCAGCCATCGGTGAAGATGCGCCCTCGTATACATCTGGTGTCCAAGTATGAAAAGGAACCAAAGAGACTTTAAATCCAAGTGATGCAAGCATAAATACTGTACCAACAAGAACATATCCCATATCTGCATAGTTGTTTGCTGCAAGAACTGTTGCTATTTGATTAATCTCAACTGAACCTGTAAGAGCATAAAATACCATAGAACCAAAACTAAAAAAACCTGCTGCTAATGCACCCATAGTAAAGTACTTCACTGCTGCTTCAAAAGACTTATCACGGTTATGTAATGCGATAAGAGTATAAAGTGCTAAAGAACCTGTTTCCAGTCCTACAAATATAAGAATAAGGTTATCTGTTGCTACCATAAACTGAAATCCACTCATCATAAACAAGAAAAGTGCGAAAAATTCAGGATGTGAAGATTCGTGAAAACTTTTGTTTGTTAAAGATAATGGAATAAAAAGAAGTGACGCACCCACAATAATAAATTGTGAAAGTATCGCTAAACCATCAATAAGCATAACATCAAAAACACCCATCATTGTACCTGCTACAGAAAAAACATTTGAAGCATTAGATAGTGCAGCTAAATCCATAAGGATAAAAAGCATACTTATAACTACATATAAAGATTTATCAAGTCCACCTTTAATTGTATCCATCACTAAGATTAACAATGCTCCCACAACTGGGATAAGCATTGGAGCTAGAGTCATTAAGTTTAAAGACTCTAAAGAAACATTTACTGGCTCTAACATTAGTGTGCCTCCTCTATTGAACTTTTGGGAATCGTAATCTCACTCAATGGAGCTGGGATTCTTGCTTTTGCTTCTGCTGATTGTGCTTTATCGTGCATAAGTTGTACGATTGACTCAACAGAAGTGTTGATTGGGTCTAAAATTGGTTTAGGGTAAATACCTAACCAAATAGCTAAAAATGTCAATGGAATAAGAGCTAAAAGTTCGCGTTTATTTACATCTGGAAGATTTTTGTTCTCATCATTTGTAATTTCACCAAAGAATAATTTTTTATATGATGCAAGCATATAGATAGCACCAACAATGATACCTACCCCTGCAAGAAGTGCTAAAATTTGAGACTGTTTAAAAAATCCAAGTAAACTTAAGAACTCACCCACAAAGTTAATAGTCAATGGCATACCAACTGAAGCCATCATCATAATACCAAAAATAGTTGCATATCGAGGCATAGAGTGTGCTAAACCACCAAACTCACTCATAATCTTAGTGTGACGTCTATCATAGATAACACCAACAAGGAAGAATAAAGCTCCTGCTACAACACCGTGACCAAGCATTAAAAAGATAGAACCTGAAACACCCTCAACATTTAAAGCGAATGTACCAATGATAATAATACCCATGTGAGATACAGATGAGTAAGCAATAACTTGCTTGATGTCTTTTTGAGCGAAAGCTACCATCGCTGTGTATATAACCATGATAATCGCTAAAACTGCGATTGGGTACATGAAAAATACAGAAGCATCAGGGAACAGCGGTAATGAGAAACGAATAAATGCATATGTTCCCATTTTAAGTAAAATTGCCGCAAGGATTACAGAACCGATAGTTGGTGCTTGACCATGTGCATATGGTAACCATGTATGAAATGGAAACATTGGCACTTTAATAGCAAAACCAAGGAAAAACGCAGCAAATAACCATAACTGGAAATTCTCTGGTAAAATCAATCTATACCAGTCTAAAATAGCAAAACTCCACTCACCTGTTGCTTGGTTGTAAAAGTAAGCCATAAAAAGCATACCAACAAGCATCACTAATGAACCTGTAAAAGTATACAAGAAAAACTTAATTGAAGCATATATACGAAGTGGTCCACCCCATGCACCAATGATATAAAGCATCGGTACAAGTGAAAGTTCCCAGAACACGTAAAATATTATCGCATCAAGAGCAGCAAATACACCCGTCATAGTCATCTGTAGAACAAGAAGTGTGATAATCATGTTTTTAATGTTTTTCATCTCACCTAAAGATGCGATACCAATAAGTGTCACAAAAGTAGAAAGGATAATAATAAAAATAGAGATACCATCAACACCTAAAGTATAGTTAATTCCAAAAGCTGGGATTAAAGGGATACTTTCCATAAATTGCATACCTGATGAGTAACCATCAAAGGCAAACCACAACCATAAAGAGAGTGCAAACTCAATTGCAGAAACTGCAATACCATAAGCACGGATACTATCTTTTTGTATCATTGCTCCAAATAGTGCTGCCACTACTGGAAAAAATATTAAAATTGATAAAATATGATCAATCATCGATTAAACTCCTAAACCTGATAGAATTGCTAAAATCCCATCAGAATATCTAACTGCAAGTCCAAAAACTACAGCTAGTGATAACAAACCAAGCATACCTACTACCATTAATTGAAGCATAGTAGAAAGGTTACCGTTTTGCATTTTACTTGTTTTCTCGCCTGTATTATAAACTATACCTGCAATACCATCAACACTTGCATCAACAATTTTCATATCAATATGTGTCCAGAAAATATCTGACAATTCTCTATATGGAGTTACAAGATATGTTTCATAAGCATACGGAATATAGTATTGATTAATCAATAATTTATACATAAAACTATTTTCCATTTTACCTGTTCCATCTGGTACTGTAATTCCTGAATTATTGTATTTTTTATATGCATAAACAATAGCTAAAACAACAAAAGCTTGTGTTCCAATCGTCATAACCCATAGAGTTACTTCAGAGTGAATGTGATACTCGATTGCACTTAAAGCCTCTTCCACCATTCCAAAGAAAGTCGTTCTAAATGCACCTGCAATGATAGCAAGGATTAGAAGTGGACTCATACCAACTAGCATAAACTTATATGCTTCATGTGGATGAAAACCAAATAATTTGTAACGCTCTTCACCTTCAAAGATAAGTGCAGTAAGTCTAAATGAGTAAAACGCAGTCAGACCAGCTGTAAAAAGAAGTACAGAGTAAATAACAAAATGATGTTCAGCAAATGCAGCTTCTAAGATAGTATCTTTTGAAAAGAACCCTGCTAGAGGGAAAATTCCCGCAAGAGCTACTGAAGCTATAGTCATCATGATGTAAGACCACTTCATAACCTTTTTAAGTCCACCCATTTTAAATGGATCAAGTTCACCGTCCATAGCATGCATAACATTACCAGCACCAAGAAAGAGAAGTGCTTTAAAGAATGCATGAGCCATAAGGTGAAATAGTGCAACCCAATAAGCCCCAAGACCAGCGGCTGCAAACATATAACCAAGTTGTGAAAGTGTAGAGTAAGCAACGACTCTTTTCATATCACGGTTTACAAGTGCCATAGATGCTGCAAAAATTGCAACAAATGCACCAAGGCTCGCAATAAACAGACCAACATCAGGGATAAGACTATAAAGTTCGTTTGAGCGAACTACTAAGTAAACCCCTGCCGTTACCATCGTTGCAGCATGAATAAGTGCTGAAACTGGGGTAGGACCTTCCATTGCATCGGCTAGCCATGTGTGTAGTGGAAACTGAGCTGATTTACCCATCGCACCAATGAAGAGGAAGATACCTATCCATGAAAGAGTAGTAATATCTAGTGTAGCGAATGCTTCAAAAGCACCATCATATTGAAGTGTACCAGTATTCCAATACACTAAGAAAATACCAACTAACATTCCAAGGTCAGCAATACGGTTCATAATAAATGCTTCATTAGCTGCCCAAGTAGCACTCTCTTTGTGAAACCAAAAACCAATAAGTAACCAAGAACAAAGACCAACACCTTCCCAACCAATGAAAAGACCTGCATAGTTATCACTCATAACAAGAATCATCATAGAAAAAACGAATGCTGAAAGGTAAGAGAAAAATCTATTAAACCCTTTATCGTGATCCATATAACCTATAGAGTAAATATGTACAATAGTTGAAACAAGTGTTACAACCATCATCATAGTTACTGAAATCTCATCAACTACAAAACCAAAAGGAATATATAAATCTCCTGTCGCCATCCATGTCATCATCTCAACATGAACTGGTTCACCACCACCTAAAATGTGCATAAGAAGTATAGAACTACTTACAAATGCAGAAAAGATAAGTAGTGAAGCTATAATCCCTGTAAAAGTTTTCTTTGGTGTCGCTGTAAAAAGAGCTGAAAACAAAGAACTTACTAGAGGTGCAAAAAGTGCTATATATAAGTATTTTTCCATGCTCTATCCTTTCATACTTGCTAAATTATCTAGGTTTATGTTGCCATGGCGTTTGTACCATACAATCAAAAGTCCTAAACCTACAGCAACTTCTGATGCAGCGATTGCGATTACAAAAAATGCAAACATCTGACCAGTTAAGTCACCATAGTAGTGTGAAATCGCAGCAAAAGCGATATTTACTGAGTTAAGTAATATCTCTGTTGCGAAAAAAAGTAAAAGTAGATTCTTTCTACGCATTACACCCACTAAACCAATAGCAAATAAAATTGTAGAAAGAATAAGATAATGATTTAAACCAATTTCCATCATGAAAGCACCTTCTTGTTAGTGTCATCTTCTAAAGTTAAAGAGTTGTCCATCTGCTTACCAGCTAAAACAATTCCTGCAACCATAGCTACAAGTAACATAACTGCTGCAAGTTCAAAAGGAATAAGATACTTAGTAAAAAGAACCATACCCACTTCTTGTGTATTACCAATATCTGCTACACTTGGGTAAAATGCAGTGATATTTGTTGAAAGCATTGGAGCTGCAAAGATAGCTACAATTAAAACAGCAGCAATTGCACTCATACCAACAATAATAAATTTGTTACCTTGCTTCTCTTTTACTGCTCGTGTTGTATCAAAAAACATCATACCAAAAGCATAAAGAGCCATAACAGCACCTGTGTAAACGATAATTTGTATCGCACCTAAAAAGTCAGCACCTAAGATAAAGAAAAATGCTGATATAAAAATCATTCCTGCCGCTAATGCACTTAAGGCATATAACGCTTGGGATGTTGTTACAGTGATGTAAAACATCGCAATCGTTAAAAATGCAAACAAGTAAAACGCTATTGCTTCAAACATAAATCTATCTCCTTAATATGCTAGAGGTGTTTTTTTAACACGCTCATCTTCATGTGGTGTGATTGAACCAAAACCTTCAAACTCTAACTGAGTTCCAGCTTTCATCTTATCAATCGGTGTCAACATATCTTCATACATAATGAAGTGTTCACGCTGTTCTGAACCGTTTTCATACTCACCACCGTGTGTAATCGCAAGTTCTGGACAAACTTCTGCACAATAACCACAGAAAATACAACGTCCTAAGTTAATCGTGTAAGAAGATACTTCTTTACGAGAATTTTCATCAATTTTTGTGTCCATACGGATACAATCAGAGATACAAATCTTCTCACAAAGTCCACAACCGATACATCTCTCAGCATCAGATTCCCAAAGACGTTTCATCTCATGCACTGCACGATAACGAGGACCAATTGGCATCTTCTCTTGAGGATACTGTATAGTGTGAATATCAAACTTCAACATCTCTCTCATAACTACCCAAAGACCAACAAAAAGCTCGCCTCTGAAAGTTCTTTTCACAACACGCTTGAACTTACCCCAACCATCAGTAGGATAATCTTCAATGTCAACCATAAAGTAACCGTTATCGGCTACATTTCTATTATTAAATGCTTCCATATTTTTTCATACCCCCTTAATACATCATCACTAAACCAGTGATTACTACATTAATCACGGCTAATGGCATTAGAACTTTCCAACACAACCACATAAGTTGATCTGGTCTCACATCTGGCCATGCAGCTCTTGTCCATAAGAAAAAGAAGAAGAAAAATGCCATCTTACCAAGTAAAGCAAAAGCTCCAAGTACACTTCCATCACCGAAACCACCTAAGAAAAGGATTGGGATAACAAAAGAGATAAAAAACATATTTGCATACTCACCGATAAAGAAAAGACCCCATCTCATACCAGAGTACTCTGTACCAAAACCATCAATAATTTCATGGTCATTTGCGATTAGGTGAAATGGAGTACGACCTGTTTCAGCAAACGCAGCAATCCAAAAAAGAATAAACGCAACCGGTTGTGACCATACTATCCAACTTCCGATACCACCTGCTTGGTACTCATTAAAATCTATAAGAGAGAGTGAACCAACCATCATAATAGGAGCAAGTGCTGCTAAACCCGATACTACTTCATAAGAGATAAACACTGCCGCCGCACGAGCTGCTGAGAGTAATGAAAACTTATTTGCCGATGCCATACCACCAAGCATAGGACCAAAAAGACCAACCGCCATAACACCAAGTACATATAAAATACCGATGTTAATATCTGCTACGATTGGATGCACTGTGTAACCAAAAATCGTAAACTGTGGTAAAAATGGAATCGCTGCTGATGCCATAAATGCAGTTGCCGCAGTTATTACCGGTGCAATTTTAAAGATAGGAGCTACTACATGAGTAGGAATAATATCTTCTTTTGTGAAAAGCTTAATCCCATCTGCACCAACCTGAAGAAGTCCAAAAGGACCAACATTCATTGGCCCAAGACGACGTTGCATAAATGCAAGTATCTTACGCTCAAAATAAGTACCAATTCCTGCTAATGCCGAAAATACTGTCAAAATAACAACGACTTTTATAACCGTTTCTATTAAATATGCTGTATCCATATATTACACCTTTTCTATCGAAGCTGCAGCAAAGCGGTAACCGCTAAACAATGCCTCTGAATTTAACTCTGTGTCAAATGTAGGAACAAGTGCAATATCACCTGCTATCTTATTATCACTAACAATTGTCGTAACAATTTCTCCATTTTCTGTTTTAACGCGCACCTTATCTCCTTGCTTGAAGTCTGAATCTTTTAAGTTATCTTCACTTACATAAAGTCCACTCTCTTCATCAAGCTGAGTAGCTTTATTTGTAAATGCATTAAACTGTCTTACAGGATTTGCCATATAAACTAAGTCATCACCAAGAGTTAAAGATTCGTCGATTGGGGCAACACTTTCATCAGATACTGTTACACTCTGAACAGTTAATTCATAACCGCGCATCTCTTCACCAGAGTTTGTGTAATAGTTTGGTAAATCATCAAAAGCTTGTGCTTGGAATCCTGCATCAACTGGTAACTTTTGTGTATAATCAACTGTGAGTTCTGCATCTAATCCTAAAGCATTTGCAATATCATTTAGTATATACCCTTTATAACCAATAGCTGCGTTTGTTGGGTTTACTCGCTTATTGATACTTGTAAGTGTCCCCTCTTGCTGATTGATTGCTGGCATATCTATATCGCCATCACCAAGAGCAGAAAGTGTATAGTCAGCTTTTACATTATACCCTATTGCATAGCTTCCAACTTCATCTGAGAGTTCATTAATAAGAGCAACACCTAGAGAGTTTGTAAGTGTTGGAATCATTGTTAACTCAAATGCAGAGTATTTTTCAACAAGTGCCACTAAACGAGCTAAGTTTTTAGAATTTGGATGAGTATATAAATCTGGTCCAACTACTAATGAAAAGCTATCTTTTTTCTTTAAAAACTTATCTAATGTCTCATCAAAATCTTCTGGCATTCCAAGCATAGAAACAAGTCTGTTATCATCAACTTCAACTTGTTTCTCTTGCTTTTTAGGAACCATTTTAGATTTTTCTACTTCTACTTCTTCTTCCTCACCTGTCTCTTTATTTACTTTTTTCTCTTTTACCATTTCAGTAACTTTTTCTTTAATCATTTCAGTTACAGTAATCGTTTTTTTAGAGTGAAAAGATGCTAAATAATCAACAATATCAGAAGGAAGTTTCTCTTTATCTCCAAATAAGTCTAAGATAAGATATAAAACTGTTTCTTCTTGTAATGGTTTATGATTTACATTTAAAATACTTTTTCCAAGTCCCTCAATGATAGGATCTTTTACTGGGTGAAAGTATAAAGCCGCCCCTTTGTTCACAGTTAAAGAGTTATTGAGTGCATATCTTGCATTTGGATTGTCACTTTTTAGAGCTGAACCAACACTCACGATAAAGTTAGAGTTCATCATCTCTTTTAAGTTACTTCCATAAAGAGTAGAACCACTTACGTCTGCATAATCATTTAAGAAAGTTTGGAAAGCTTTCGCTTCTGGATTTACAAGTTTATAACCATATTTTGCTTTTAACTTTTGTAAAATCAATGCCTCTTCATTTGTAATCGTTGAAGTGAACTTGATTGTATCTGCTTTTTTGAAAGCTTCTACTGCTGTCTTAAACACTACTTCATCTTTACTCGCATTAGCATTTTGATAATCAAATCCATATCGTCCTGCACCACAAAGGGAAACATAGTTCCATTCGTTCATAACACGATAAATCTTATCTTCTGGATTGTGAACACTTGTATGTTTCACATCGTAAGAGATTTGACATCCTGCAGAACAGTGACCACAAGTAGCTGGAACTTGACTAAGTTCCCATGCATTTGATTTGTACATGAACTCAGTATCAACTAAAGCACCAACTGGACAAACAGAAGCACACTCACCACATGAAGTACAATCAAGCACATCTGTTCCGTTCGTTAAACCGATAACAGATTTGTTTAGTTTGTTCCACATCGCATAAGCATCTTTTGGCATTGTCTCTTTAAACTCTGCATCAATTGCATCAGCACCACGAGCGATAGTTTTTAAAGAGTTATCACCAATCATATCTTTACAAGCAGTAACACAACGCTCACAAACGATACAAAGACCCGGATCGTAATGTAAATGTCCCCAATC
>ERZ890604.598-NODE-598-length-12023-cov-10.755849_pt1 | contig 12023 bp, 28 predicted proteins | sample MGYA00521097_ERZ890604 | MGnify/ENA primary metagenome ERZ890604 (study PRJEB32303, sample SAMEA104408625) | aquatic metagenome | biome: Brackish water; feature: Chemocline; material: water | place: Baltic Sea | collected 2014-10-26T21:54:00 | depth 120 m ... | reverse complement strand
CGACAAAGCAATAATGCAAAATATAAAGACTAGAGAGGTCAATTATGAAAAATGTAATAGTAAAATCAACCACTGCAAAAACAGCAGAGAAAACCAAAGCAACGCTTTGCAAAGAGATTGGACAAATCAAAAATTTGTCTCAATCAGAAATGACATCATTGGAAAGAACAAGCAAAGAAATGCTTCTGAAAATCCAAGCATGGCTAACAGCATAAACGCTGTTGGGTGGCTAGGGGCAATTATTCTTGCCCTTTCACCACTCTTTTCGGTGGTTGTTTGGTGTTCCCTTGCAATATTTGGTTTAGCTCTTTTGACTGTTCAAGCAACATACAACAAGGTTAATAATCTCATTGCTCTTAACATTATCTCAATCATCACATTTTCAATTAAACTTATAGGAATTACAACATGAAAAAAACACAAATATTTATATTCGATCTTGACGATACTGTCATTGATTCAAGCCATAGAGCAAAATTAACTGTCGAAGATGGCAAAGTTGTTCTTGATCTTGAAGCATGGAAAAGAGATTCAACTCATAAAAACATTATGAAAGATTCACTTTTGCCACTTGCTACATACATGAGAGAATGTATTCAAGCAGAGCATACATATGTTTGGGTTTGTACTGCTAGAAATATGCAATCAGCAGATCACGAATTTTTAGCAAAGCATGGCTTAACGCCAAATTTGGTATTATCAAGACAACTTGATGACGATACAGCAGATCACATTTTAAAGAAAAAAATGATTGGTAAACTGCTAAATCTAAAACCATTTAAAGATTGCGAAACGATCTTTTTTGATGACAAGCCAAAAAATCTTCAAGCACTAGAAAATCTGATTGACTTCAATTTGAACGCTACTGCAATAAATTCCATTGGGGCAATTCCAATCGAATGGGCAACATCATAATGGACTTTTTATATGTCATGGAGACAACTGTAAAGCCACGCCTAAAGGTAGGTGTGAGCAATAATCCACAGCGTAGACGCAGAGAGATAGAGCGAACAATTCAAGCACAACACGGAAAAGATAAAACTGTTTCTGTCCTTTGGACAAAAGAAATTGATAACGCTTATGATGTAGAATTGCAGACACATTTTTATTTAAAAGAATACCAAGATATTTTTTATAAAACGAATGGCTCTACTGAATGGTTTAATGCTTCACTGAAAAAAATATATTCAACTATTGGCTCTGCCTTGCGTTGGTATAAGCTAAAACCTGCACCACTTCCCAAAGGAATGATTCGCGATAATTTAACTGGTCGAATTATCAAGAAACAATATTTAACTAAAGATCAGATAACAAAAATTGAGGAAAATAACAATGTCAATATTTAGAACAGAGAGCGAAATGTCAAGATTTGAAAGACACATGAAACCAATAAGAGCATTAAACGAAAATAAACGCTTACGCCTTATAAGAGACGGATTAAAAAAAGATTTAAAACTTAAATCAAAAATGCTTAGGACTGCAAAATCTGAGCAGGCAAGACTTGAGCAAGAATTGAAATCATTTCCACCTCTACAATTAGAGCTACCTCTGAGACCCTTTTAAACAAAGGGTTGCGGACGCCCGAGAAATCGGGCCCGGTCTCGGTCGAGGCCGGGCGGCGCTGAATGCGTCTCATTCTCATAATGATTCTCATTCTCATTCAGAGCCACAAGCACACGCGCTGCGCCTAAGTGCGAAACCTAAGTGCTAAAATGAAGTACATATGTGAAACCCGCCACACGCAGTGTTTGACTGAGTCTCCGCAGGAGTGAGTACTTACTATCAAATTTACAACAAGAAAACCCGCTTTCGCGGGTTCTTGGCAAGTCGTTATCTTACTAGCAAGGCAACAATTGTCGCTTTGTTTGCTCTCTCCAAGCTGTTTAGCTCGAATTTTTTGAAACCTAGTTTGGCTTCGACTTCACGGACCAACGCTGCTTTGGTTGGCTCTACTTTTTTGGCTTTTTCCATAATGTTCTCCTAAATATGCATCTATTATAAGGCATCTGATCGGGTATGTCAATAGGTAAGCTAAAGAAAGATTGTATTCTTTTCAGATAAAGTTACCCATAATTCTCGCAAAGTCCCTATATCTTGGCAAAAAGCCTCGAAGACATGACCACTGTCATAAGGGGGTCGGTCCCGCCTGCGCCGACGCAAGTGCAAAAGCTATAAGTGCAAAACTTACGCGGGCGTGCTTAAGTACAAAAACTAGAAATGTAACAGCGAACGCGCGAGCTTGCGGGCAAGTGCTAAAACTAAGTGCAAAACATATAATCGCGCAGGCTTGGCGACTTTAGCGGGAATTTATATTACCCCTTCCCTCCCTTGGAATTATACAGGGTTTTTACGGGTTTGTCAAGGCTTTGCGGCAACTTTTTGACATTCTTTGCGTTTTTACGCGATTTCGCCACGAAGATGGAGTGATTTCGCGTCCCGCCCCTCGGAGTTCGCGTGCGTTGATTAATGACGAAGTCGCGTTACTTTCTTCTTGACAATATCAATAGGCTCAAGTATAATATAATTATCTTTTAAGGAAAAAAACATTATGACAAAAGCCACAGCAAATATAGGAAAAATAGTTCTTGACAACGCAGGTAAAAATTGTTATAATATGTATATGAAAAAAAGATGGAATGTTTCAAAGGAATTGGAACGCATACATAGCAAACCTAAGATCATAGTGCCGTGGAAATTACTTTCACAGCACCCTCTGACTTGGATACTAATGGCAACACTAGTAAGTATGGTAATAAGATGAAGCAACAGCGTAAAAATAGAATACGAGCGAGATCAGTAAACAAGTCTTTTAGATTGAGTCAAAGAAAAAAGCAAGCCACCGACTATAAGGCGTGGCAAGCAAACCAAATTAAAATTTGGGAACTGAACAATCAAGATTTGCTATCAAGGGAAAGTATTTTAAAAAAGTTACACTAACCTATTGACAAGCCACTAGTAGAGTTGTTATAATAATTCCATAATGAAAACAATTAAACAAATTTACAACCAACTATTTAACAAGGAGAATGAAATGGCACAAGCCAACTACACACAACCAATGACCGACAAAATGGTCGCACAATACACAGCTAACCCTACAAGAGAGACTGTAGACGCAATAGCTAAAGACTTAGGCAAAAACACAAGATCAGTTATCGCTAAGTTGTCAAGAGAGGGCGTATACAAAGCTACCCTAAGAACAACTAAAACTGGTGAGCCTATTGTAAGAAAATCAGAACTTCTTGCATCTATCGAGACACACTTCGGTATCGAGTTACCTTCCCTAGTGAAAGCCAGCAAGGCTGACCTCCAAAGATTGATTGACACAATCTCTAGCTAACTGTCAAGGAGTGGTTGCCCTAAGTAACCACCCTTTGTCAAGGGTAGATTAGTAGTAAATACTTTAAAATTTTTCTTGACAAATGGTCTTTAGCCTGATATAATATAGTTATATTTAGGAAAAAGAGGAAACGAGGGCTACTTGCAAAGCAATCCCGATCAGCCTTGATCCTAGTTAAGATAAATAATTTAAAATTTCTCTTGACAAATGGTTTTACTTTCGGTATAATATTTATATCGAAAAAGATAAAAGACCGACATTTCGTAAATTGGTATCAAACCTATGTGTGTCGGCAAACCTCAAAAAATGATTGTATGAGGTTGAGGTGGGAACGGCTGTACTTGTGGCAACATATAGATGAGCGTACAATCCCCGCCCCTGATAGTAGGAAGATCGCAAGCCCCCTACTAATTACTCAGTCGTGCTTGCCGTAAGGAGGCTCCCTACTCGTGCATGAGTGAGAGATGAATGCGTAAAACCCGTGCTTAGTGGTTGTCCGACAAAACCCACTCCCATTTGATTCTATTGGGTAAAAAGATTCACGCGATTATCGGAGAATACGCGAAATATTCTGTCCCTTGTAGTTGCCTTTATGCAGCGTTTTCCACAGGAACAAGTAAAACACAGTAGGAAAACAGCACTTTTAAGAGTATGTGGTAGGTAAACCCTCAGCGTAGTCAGGTAAAAAGAAATGATTGAGCCGTGATGGTGTCGCGTTCTACGCGGAATCCTAGCCAATAAATAAACCTCGCTAACCTTCCCCATACTCTTAAAAGTAAGTGAGTGAAACAGCTATCATAAGAACCTGCGAGTAGCTTACTTTTAATTAGAGTAAGGCAATAAGTCTCACAGGTACAGTAACCAATCTGTGTAAAATTCCTCGGCACTAAGTCCTTCATAGTAGTAGAACTATCATAAGAACGGCTACTACGCTCTTAACTGATACTCAGTGTGCTAGGTGGATAACAAACCAATTTCTTGGTAGCAACAAGCCCCTCAAGTAAATGCGAGCATAGTATCAAAAGAGTGGTTAAGATAACAAGATGGGCAAGCAAGTAAGTCCCAAACATATAATCACCTACTCAACACGATTTAGCAGTAAATCTTTCTGTATCAGAAGTGGGAGTAATTGACCACCTACCTACTTGCCACCCCTGTTCGCGATGGTGGTTGGTGAAGTAGAGGTATAAAATTGTCAATCACCAGCTTCTCGACAAAGTGGTAAGCCTATGAAGTAAGACGAAAGCGTAAGTGAATAGTCTATCGTGTTAATATAAAAAGGCTAAGCCTAATAAGTTATAATAAGTTAACTGAACAACAATACTCTTTAAAATGTATAATAGTTTCAGCGTTATGCGACTAGTAGAATCGCGGAGTTATACGACACACTCTCAACTTCTAACCACTAAGTTTTTAATGTAGTTTCTAGTGGATAAGTGAAAACAACAACAAAACCTCGAGATTGTACCTCATTGGTAGAAGGTAGAGAACAAGTACAGATGACTTCGAAGACTTCGTTCCTATACCGACCAGTGAGGTTTTTTTATGCCGTTTATTCCCCCACATCAAATTTCTGATGCCAAATCAAAAAAATCTCTTGACAAAATTCTTAAACTCCTGTATAATAATCTTATTATGAAAAAGAACAAAAAACAAAATATAGTAGCCAAGTATGCAAGACAATTCGTCAAAGCAGTTACTATGAGAGACAGAACAAAATACAGTAAAAAACTTAAACACAAAGGAGGTGAAGAATGCAATTACTAGACATTATGCAAATGGATTCGTTAGATCTACTTTCTCGCGAAGGCGAGCAAGGCACAGTAGGTGCAAGAATCCGCAAAGAAATTATACGCAGAGATGCAATAGGCTACTGGAAAGGGGCTTTTGAAAAGCAAGTAGTAAACCTAGAAGCAGAAGCGGAAGTACACATTATAGGTACTAAAGTTAAAATGCCAACAGCCCGTAAAGCAGAAAAGAAAATGCAAGGGAGAGGTAGATAATGACTAAAGTATGCGTATTATCATCTGATAACTGGATGGCTCAAAACCATCGAGGTTCAGGAACAACAACCAAACAACCAGCTGATCCGTGGCTCTATATGGGAAACGGACAGTACATTAAATATTCAGAATTCAACAGGAGAAAACAAAATGCCAGCTAAATTTAAAGCAACAGAGACAGTGTATAACAGAAACACAAAGAAAACAACAATCAAGCACTTCTATCTAAAGCAAACGCCTGTACAAGAGTTACTCAAGTACATCAATGAAGGGCAAAAGCCAAAGATAAAACTTAAGTGCAGAAACGAACTAGATCGCCGAGGCGTCAAGCTTAACTGGATTCCAGTAGGAGAGCTAGTATAATGGCAGCGCGTTTTAGAAAGAAAACTGATAGAGTAGTAACACGAAAGAAAACTTCTATTGGTGGTGGCAAAGTAGGTACATCTACTATGAACAAGAGTAAAAAGCGTTCGTTTAAAAAATATAACGGACAAGGTAAATAACTATGGCAAAGATACTACAATTTCCTAGCAGAGCGCAGATCACTAAAGCAGATAGGTTAGCACAACTAAACGAGTTCTTAGATGAACACGAGCAAGCGCTAGCCTCTGCAATGATAGAGCTGGACGAGCTTAATGAGGAAATTGTATTGCTTACCCATGAGTATAATCGTATTTTGACAGAATTAAAAGACATAATTATGCAAGAATAGGCTTATATTTATAGGAGAAAATTAAGAAATGATATTACATTATTGGAAAAGAGAACCCAACAGACACGCTTTTGTTGGAATGAAAACAAATGGCTCAAGAGTCGTTAAAATTACCCACCCAGACACCTCAGAAGAGGGTGCTTATATTAAGCAATGGGATGGGCATACAATCTTGAAAAAGAATCCACACTGGATGAATGTTCATCTAGCTAGTGGTGAAGTTATAAAAAATACAGAAGTAGTACAGGAACTAGAAGATGTCGTGTAGTTGTGGGAATAGAATCTCACCTGCACGAGCAGAGTTAGGATATAAAGTATGCTTAGTATGTGGTGAACATAGTGCAAAATCTATCGCACACCAGAGAAAGAAACAAGTAGGTATTACCTACAATAAAGGTGGTTATCAGTATATAACCGAAACAGATTTAAAAACATTAGGGAGATAAAATGACAAATATAAACGATTACGCAAAATTTGTAGACAGTACAACAAGTATGGAATCGACTAATAACAGTGCATTTCAAGTAAGAGTAAACCAACTAGGTCAGCTTGCACCCGATATTGGGTGGAGTAGGCTTATGACTTCTGCAATAGGAATGCTAGCAGAGAGTGGAGAGTTTACAGAGATAATGAAGAAAGTATTATTTCAAGGTAGAGAATGGAACGAAGAAAACAGGTTTCATATGAAACGAGAACTAGGTGATGTTCTTTGGTATTGGGTACAAGGCTGTATAGCACTTGGATACAGTCCTGAAGAAGTTATGGAAGAAAACATTAAGAAGTTAGAACTTCGATACCCAAATGGATTCGATATTGCTAGGTCTGAGCATAGACAAGAAGGTGATATATAATGTTTTTAGTAGTAAACTTAGTATTAATTCTAGGCGTAGTTTGTCTAGGTATGGAGGGATATAATGCAATTTAATGATTCAGTACAAAAACAAAGAGATATCTTAAACGCTGAAAAGTGGGCATCTAAAGTTAGGCTTCTGCAAGGACAGTTTAGGGATACATTACGAGAGTGGGTAACTACTTACAATAATGGTGATGTGATAGTAGAGCAGTTTAAAAACAATAAATTAGCGGACAAGTGGACTGTTAAGGGTGATATGACTATTGAAGATTGTATCTACCAAATGGGAAGGGAGAAGGCTAATGTTAAGTAAAGGAACTAGAATCTGTATTCATATTGATTATGAGGAGATGTTATTGACAAATAACTCAAAACCTAGTATAATAAGAGAACTTGCTAAAATATGGAGTTTAAGTACTTCAGACATAGAGGAAGTTATAAAAGAGGAAGAAGCCTTCCTAGACGCAGAGTATGCAGGAGAGTTCGTATGAGTATAAACTATACAGAAGAACAAGTGCAGTATATGAAAGAATTATACAGTGCTAATCCTACGAGAGTAACAGTAGAAAAACTAAGTAAAGAATTGGACAAAAGTGCAAAATCTATAATAGGAAAGCTATCTCGAGAAGGAGTGTATAAGAAAACAGTATATAAAACAAAAACAGGAGATAATCCCGTAACAAAGAAAGAGCTAGTGCAAAACATAGCTGATATTCTAGCGATTAGTTCAACAGCTAAGATAGCTGGGCTAGAGAAAGCACCTAAGTCAGATCTAAAGTACTTATATGAAGTATTGTTGGAATGTGAATCTATAGGTGGAGTATCAGATATGGAGAAACCCCAAGGTTTAGCATTAGTATGGAGAGGTGAGTAATGGGAATACGAGATAAAAGGTACGCTAAAGTGTTTCCTAACAATGACAAGTTAAGAAAGATTATAGAAGAACATGGTGAATATTTTGAGGTTACTTCTAGTCCTCAACCTATACCACAGTTGAACAACCAGTTAGGACTTACGCTAAAGGATGAGAATATAACCTTTACAACAGAAGTAAGAAACCTACGAATGATTCAACACAATTAGAAAAAAGGTCTGGTAGTTCAGTTGGTTAGAACGCTGCCCTGTCACGGCAGAGGTCGAGGGTTCGAGTCCCTTCCAGATCGCCAAGGAAAGATGGCTGAGTGGTTTAAAGCACTTGCTTGCTAAGTAAGAGGAGACACTGTCTTCCGTAGGTTCGAATCCTACTCTTTCCGCCATTGCGAGATTAGTATATTGGATATTATGACTGGCTTCCAACCAGTAGAGGAGAGTTCGATTCTCTCATCTCGCTCCATTTTGGCAAACCATAGCGGGTGTGTTCACACCGAAAAAACGCTAATAAAAGACAAGCCTGCGGCGGGTGTATAACATACTAGGGATAATTTCAATAAAATTGTAGTTTATCGTTATAATTATCTTAAAGTAAGTAAGTTAATTACTTATTCTCCTTCTTAAGTTATAGGTTAAAATAAATTTTCGCTTAGGCGCAATTGTAGTTAAGTCGTTTGAAAGTTTGGGATTGGTGAAAAGCCGTATTGAGTTTAGTTGGCTTTTCTTGGGATTGATATAATTGACAAGATAAATCATTACCTATCGCATAAATCGTCTAAATAACAAGGTATGCTCTTACGCTTACGCGACGAGCATAATTTAATGTTTTTCATTCGATAATGCTCTAGTAGGCGATAGTGATAAGTTGTTGTTTGTCGTAGTATCTATCTTGAATTAGATAATAATATTTTACCATAACTTTACCAAAATTGCAAATACTGTTTTTCAGAGGGGTATGTTTCTTCGTATAGCTTTAAGGACTTTCATGTAGAAAATATATTGTTCTTGTTTTGCTCTAACGAAAAAAGATTTAAATTTCTTCGATTTTTCATAAAGAGAATGCGAGAGTCTTTTAAAATCTGTCTGTTCTAAAATTTCACTCAAAGAATTAAGTACCAGTAAGAAGTAGATACATAAACCAAAGATAGCTTTGCTACAAAAGTCGAGAAACCTAAGTGAGTCCTCTTTGCCATTAATTTTAAAAAAGGGTTTGGGGTGTTTCATGACGGAAGTCTCTATCGAGAGTGTCGTGGTTTTCTTTTAGTAAATTTATCATATTCAGCAGTAATCTTCTGTTGTCTTTTAACTGCTGCTGCTTTCATTCGCTTCTTTTTAGCTGTGGGTTTCTCATAGAACTGGAGTTCCATTTGGCGTTCTTTGCGACCATCGCGGTCTAGTCTTCTTCTTAATATCCTTATAGCTTTTTCTACAGGAAGTGTTTTACAATCAATTCTCATTTAATCCTTGGGCTCGTGTGAGGCGGTACAGGTCATTGGCAATATTACATTGATTATCTACAGTAGCTTTTATAAACTTTGAGACCCATGCCATATCGTAAACGAAATCTGCATTGAGTGTATCAAGTCCTTGTTTATGTGCTTCTTTTATCAGTGCAGAAATGAGCTTTTCGCTCAGTTCATCTGCTTTCTTCATTCTAGGGAATTCAATTATGTTATCCATCTTTTCTCCTGTGAAACGCCCATCCTCTTTTACGAAGATAGTTTACTTGTGATGTTATTCCAGAGGTTGTTCTCATGAGTCTACTGGATAAATCGGTTAGGGGCATGGTGTTGTATAAGGTTTTAAGGACTTCTCGTTCTTTGTATGTCCAAGTACCTTTCTTATATAACTTCATACTGTTATTATATCAAATTCAAAACCATGTGTCAAGAACTATTTTTAAGAATCCATAAAAAAGAACTTGACTTATGCTTACACTTTAGATATAATATAGGTTATGGAGAAAAATTATGGACATTGATATAGCATACTTAATAATATTGGTAACAAGCGTGTACCTCGCATATATATGGGGTAAGAAGGAAGGAATAAGTAGCACGCTTGACTACATGAAAGAGCAGGGTAAGATAGATTTCGACGACTAACTAAAAAATAATTCTTGACTTTAGGTTTCATTTTTAGTATAATAGATATGAGTGTAAGAAATGGTTCTTACACATTAGCGTCCATACCGAAAGGGTGGGCATAGTTTTACTGAAAAAGGAAATTAGGAGAAAAATATGACGATTGATATTAGTAAATTTTGGCTTGGTATGAACAATGAGTGGTTGTTACACAACACTGATACATCATATCCAAGATATAACATTGTAGAGAATGTGGCTACAGGCAACTTTCGTATAGAAGTTGCAGTGCCAGGTTGGTCAAAGCAAGAACTTGAGTTGATTCATGATGATAATGAGTTACTCATCAAGGGGAAAAAAGAACGAAAACTAAGTGAGAGTGAAAGATTCTCTCATCAAGGTCTTAGTCTTAAATCTTTTGAGCGTAAGTTTATGTTAAACACGGACTTAAAAGTAGACGATGTCGAACTAACAGATGGACTATTGACTATCGCGCTGTCTAAAACTCCAAATTCTAATCGTAAGGTATTGGAAATAAAATAAAATGAAAAAACTATTCTTAGGGATAGTTTTTACTCTTTTTGTAAATGATGCTTTCGCAGATGACTGGAGAATGAAACGATTTGATTTAGATTCAAATGGTTTCGTCACAGTATCAGAATTAGAAGCACTTGATTGTCCTGTCAATAAAGGTTTGTGGAAGCAAGCTGATAAAGACGGCAATGGTGTTCTAAATGCGAAAGAACTCAGAAAATCCTCTATGTACATTATTAATAGATGTGCGGGGAAGGTTGCATAAAGTGAGAAAACTATTCGTTAACAGTTTTAGACAGATACAAAAACATGAAGATATGCAGGATGTCATTACAATGATGACCCTCATATTCTTATTCGGATTTGCAGTCATTGCAAGTGCAGGTAAGCTGTTTTAGTTAGCTGTCAAAGACCCAAGTCGCGAGGGTAGGCAACTACCCTCTCGCATTAGGTAAATATTATGATAGAAGTAACAGAACAAGCATTAGAAAAATTAAAACAAAGAATTGCAGAAAAGCAAGTATGGGGAGTAAGACTAGCCCTAAAACCGAGCGGGTGTAATGGATATTCGTATGACCTGAGGTATTTGGAAGAACCAAATGTTTCAGGTGATGCGGTTTTCTATGAAGTTATAGCCGTAGATCCCATGACATTCAGTTATGTGGACTCATTAACAATAGACTGGAAGGAAGATGGATTAAACCAATGGTTTGAGATCAAAAGCCCGAATGAAGTAGCCCGTTGCGGGTGTGGAGAAAGTTTTACCCTATGAAGATATCACAAGAAGGCTTAGCCTTAATTAAAAAGTTCGAAGGATTGGAACTACACGCCTACAAATGTGCGGCAGGTGTATGGACAATTGGCTACGGGCATACAAAAGATGTAAGCGAGGGAATGCAAATAACTCATACAGAAGCAGAGCAAATGTTAGTAGAGGAATTAGCTGAGTACGAAAAAGCAGTACTAGATGCCGTTACTATCTCACTCGACCAATGCATGTTTGATGCATTAGTATCATGGACTTACAACCTAGGTCCAACCAATCTAAACAGTTCAACCCTATTAAAAGTATTAAACTCAGGAGAGTACGCAGATGTACCAGCACAATTAAAACGCTGGAATAAAGCAGGTGGCAAGGTCTTAGATGGCTTAATCCGTAGAAGAGAAGCGGAAGCACTTTTATTCGAGAACAAAGATTGGTCTAGTGTCTAAAATAACTTTATCAGGCGAGCAGATAGCAGAAGTTATGGCACACGCCGCTCATAGAGGAATGACCTTTGAAGAATATATACAAGAGTATGTAGCACTTCGACAAGAAGAAATGAAAAACAAGGAAAAACAGGAGAAATAATGGATATATTATTAATAATGCTGCTGATTTGGGGATATAATGGACAACCCAAGGATGCAAAAGCAGAAGAACCAGTGATAGTACCAATACAAGAGATAGTAGTACCAGCAGAAGCAGTAGATGTTACACAAGTAACTCAAACAGCAGCAGTGCTTACAGCAATTGCTACGGCAATGACAAGTACAAATGCTACAAGTACAAATGCTACAAGTACAAATGCTACAAGTACAGAATCAAGTATAATTGCAGAACTAGAAGCTACACCAGCTACTACT
>ERZ890604.596-NODE-596-length-12049-cov-5.020427_pt1 | contig 12049 bp, 5 predicted proteins | sample MGYA00521097_ERZ890604 | MGnify/ENA primary metagenome ERZ890604 (study PRJEB32303, sample SAMEA104408625) | aquatic metagenome | biome: Brackish water; feature: Chemocline; material: water | place: Baltic Sea | collected 2014-10-26T21:54:00 | depth 120 m ... | reverse complement strand
CTTTATCTTAAATAATCTTTTATTATCCTTTAAACAAAGTATAAATTTATGGCAAGGAAAGCACAAAAAATTTTCGTACAAATAGCATCTTATCGCGACCCTGAGTTGGTCAAGACTATAGATGACATGATTGCGAATGCAAAAAGACCTCAAAATTTAGTAATTGGAGTTTGTCGACAATTCCACCCTGAGGACGGTTTCGATAGTCTCGAAAAATTTGAGGGTGATGACAGATTTAGAGTTGTTGATGTACCCTACGAAGAAAGTAAGGGGGTATGTTGGGCACGTAATCAAGTACAACAATTGTATGATGGTGAGATGTACACACTACAAATAGATTCACATATGAGGTTTGCGCCTAATTGGGATGATGAGATGATTAAAATGATTAAACAACTCCAAGATATGGGTATACCAAAACCTTTATTGACAGGATACGTTTCATCATTTGACCCTGAGAATGACCCACAGGCGAGAGTTCAAGAACCGTGGAGAATGGCGTTTGATAGATTTATTCCTGAAGGTGCGGTATTCTTTTTACCTGAAACAATTCCTTCATGGAAAGAATTAGAATCACCAGTACCCTCAAGATTTTACTCAGCACATTACTGTTTCACTTTAGGCGAATTCTCAAATGAGGTACAACATAACCCAGAATATTATTTTCATGGTGAAGAAATATCTATTGCCGCAAGGGCATATACGTGGGGTTATGATTTATTCCATTCACATAAACCATTAATTTGGCATGAATACACTCGTAAGGGTAGAACCAAACAATGGGATGATGATAAAGAATGGGGTAACAAGAATAGTCACTCACACTTAACCAATAGAAAATTATTTGGTATGGATGGAGAGACTCAAGAAGGTCACAAAGGTAAGTATGGTTTTGGTGATATAAGAACATTAGAACAATATGAGGAATATTCAGGATTGAAGTTTGATATTAGAGGAATACAACAATACACATTAGATAAAAATTACCCACCTAACCCATCAATAGATTCTTTTGAATCACGTGAGTTATGGATTGATAGTTTTGCTACAATTTATAAACACTGTATTGACGTTGGTTACGAACAAGTACCCGAGACCGATTATGAATATTGGGTGGTTGCTTTCCACGACAAAGATGATAATACCATCTATAGAAAAGATGCTGATGCTGGTGAGGTTACAAGAATGAAAAACGACCCTGATGGGTATTGTAAAATTTGGAGAGAATTTAACATAAAAGATAAACCTGCTTACTGGGTGGTATGGCCATACTCTACTTCAAAGGGTTGGTGTGATAGACTAACAGGAAACTTATAATATGGCAAATATTGCATTTTACGGTTCTCATAACGCAGCCGTTGCGGTTGAGGAAGATGGAAAGTTAATTACGGTAATTGAGGTTGAAAGATTTTTAACTGAGAAAAACGCGGGATATGCTCAATATTTGGTATCTTATACGAGACCATATTTATTGACACATATTTTGCAATACATTAAAGATGAGTATGGGATTTCAGAATATGACAAATGTTATTATTTAAATTCGGATACACTAGAAGGTGGAACTAAAGTTCATTACGAACAATTAATACCGGCTAAGGAGCATATTAATTGTTTGCATCACTTAAGTCATGCTGCATGTGGATTTTACCAAACCGATTATGAAGAGGCGTTAATTGTTTCTTTTGATGGTGGTGGTAATGATGGATTCTTTAATGTATATCATGCTGAGGATAGAAATACAATTACCCTTTTAGATAAATATAACCTAGATTTGGGATTTCCTTATATGTCTTTTGGTGATTACCTCGGAGATATACGTAAAGAACCTGCATTGAACATCGGTAATCTTGTTTATTCAGGTAAGATTATGGGATTATGTTCGTATGGTGATGTTATTGAAGAATGGTTACCATATTTTGAGGAATATTATCGTAAAAAACCTGATGGTTTAAATTATATTTCATTTTTAAGTGATTTAGGTGATGAATGTGGATTAGATTTTAATGTTAATGATAGATTTACAGGTCAAACAGGTTGGGACATTGCTAAAACATCTCAAATTGCATTTGAGAATGTATTCATGGAAATGACACAACCATTTTTAGATAAATTCCCTAATTTACCATTAATAATTGTTGGTGGATGTGCGTTGAATATCTTATTAAACTACAAATTACATATTGAGTTAGACCGACCAGTCTTTGTACCTCCCAATCCTAATGATTGTGGTATTGCGGTAGGTATGATTTTGAATCATATGAAACCTGAAAAAGCGATTGATGTGACATATGCTGGTACGGAAGTATTAGATAAACACACGTTGATGTCTCACGTTGAAGAAAGACGAGGAATACCATTAACGACGGGTAATCTATCAGATGATTTAGCTAACGGTAAAATTGTTGGAGTGGTTAGAGATACTTCAGAGCACGGACCAAGAGCGTTAGGTAATCGCAGTATTATTTGTAATCCTGCGTATCCTGATATGAAAGATATATTAAACGCTAAGGTTAAGAACCGAGAATGGTATCGACCTTTCGCACCTGTGTGTAAATTGGAAGACGTATCTAAATATTTTGATTTTGAAGGTGAAAGTAGATGGATGGGATTCTGTCCAACGGTTAAGGAAGAGTGGAGAGAAAAGTTAGTGTCTATAACACATATTGATGGTACTGCAAGAGTTCAAACAGTAACAGAAGAACAAAATCCGTGGTTATATAACCTATTAACTGAGTTTGAAGAAAAGACAGGTATAGGTGTATTATTAAACACGTCTTTCAATGTTAATGGACGACCTATCTTATCAAGATACAGTGATGCGATAAAAGTATATGACGCGACACAGATGGATTGTTTAGTACTACAAGATTTTTACTTTAGAAAATTTAGATGAGAACAAAATTAGTCACCGCAATTTATTCGGGGATTCATGGGTATCCATATTATGGTCACCAAGTTAGGGCTAGAGTTGAAAGATATCTCCACTCTCTTAGGGTGTTAAATAATATGGATACACCTATTATTTGTTACTGTGGGCAGCAGGATTATGATGAGATATTAAAACATTGTAATGAGTTTAACCTAGTAAATGTTCAAATAAAAATTTCTGAGTTATCTGACAGTAACTATTCCCCAACACTAAAAGATATAAAAGATAAAACTGATAATTTTAAGTTTTATCACGAGATTGACTATAATAAACTTTATCTTTTGGATAAAGAAAATAATGGCGATTCTGATTACCTTTATTGGATTGATGCTGGATTATCACACAGGGGATTATTTTTATTAAAATATAATCCAAATCGTGATAAAATTACGGGTATGTCTAACAACTACCACGATTATGAATTTACTGGAGTATTTAATTCTAAACTATTTCCACGTATTAACGATTTTGTTGGTGATAAATTATTATCCTTACAAAATACGTTATTAGCACATAACCCTGATATTTTACTAAAAATATACGAATGTGGTGTGATTAGTCAGATGAGTGTTGGTGGTATTATTGGGGGTAAATCAGAACATATTTCAGAGTTTTTAACAGACTTTAAATTAGCGGTTGATAAACCGTTTGAAAAAGACATTATAATTAACCACGAAGCGATAATGACCGTATTGGTTAAGAATAAACCAGAAATGTATGAAGTCTTTAAGTTTGATACGTGGTATCATAATGATTTCCACTTTACCTCACCTGATTTCCCATTAACGGAATTGGATAATAAGGTTCATTTTGTACATTTCTTTGAGAAAACATTAGGATTATGAGAACTAGATTAATAACAGCATTATATTTTGGAATTCACCAATACCCTTTCTATGGTCACGAAACACCTGCGAGATGGGACAGATATATTAATTCGTTAGATACCTTATCAACGATGAACGAGGAGATTATTTGTTATTGTAATGAACAATATTATGATAAGATTACTCAAGAGTTTAAGGATAGGGGTATCACTAATATTGAACTAAGAATCAAGAATTTGGAGGACATAAAACACAGTCCTCGTATGATTGAAATTAAAAGTAAGAACCCTGATAAGTTTAAATTTTATTTGGAAATAGGTTGGGCGAAGATTGCATTGATGGAAGAGTGTATGTCTGACGATATCGACTATTTGTATTGGATTGATGTTGGGTTGTCACATATGGCATTATTCCCAAAGAAGTTTAATCCACATGCGGATAAGATTACTGGTATTTCATACAACAAATACCGTTACACTTATTATGGAATTTTCAATCCAACTTTATTCCCTAAGATTAACAACTTTGTTGGTGATAGGTTAATAGATTTAAGAAATACCACTTTCTTTCACGACCATCGTGCGGCTAATAACATATTAGATAAAACACACATATATCCATCGTTAAGTGTGGGTGGTATAATTGGTGGACACGTGAGTAAATTACCGACATTCTACAATAGATTTGAGGAGTATTGTCAGATGTGTTTAAATAAAGAGTTCTTAATCAATCACGAGATGATTATGGCGATTATTGGACATGAAAACCCTGACGATTATATGAGATTTGAATTTGATACTTGGTATCATGAAAACACTAAAGAAACAGACCCTTCTGTCACTGATGAGTTCCTATCAACGAAGAAGAGTTTTTATAAATTTTTTGAAGAAATAGGACAATGATAGAATTAACTAAAACAGATTATTTTAATGATGTATTACATCATTTTGGGAGTAAAGGTGAAAAACTTTTTACGATTAACGTCGGAGCGATGGACGGACTAACATTCGATGAGTTATGTGGGTATAGTAGTATGTACGGATTCAAAGGATTGTTCGTGGAACCAATTCCGGTACATTTTGAATCGTTAAAAAACAATATGGGTGATGACAATCTATTTGAAAACTCTGCGATATCAGAATATGATGGAGAAATTACAATGCTAACCATCGATAAAGAGCCTATTGAAAAGGGATTAATACATTCTTGTTTTTTAGGGATGAGTGCGGTATACCCACCTAAGAATGGTTTAGGTAGTGAAGGTGATAGAGAAACGGTTGAAAAGTATGGTAAACTAATTACAGTTCCATGTATAACTTTCCCTAATTTATTATCCAAACATTCTATTGAAAGTTTCGATGTTTTAAAGATTGATGCTGAGGGTCACGACTATAAAATTTTTAAACTTGTTGATATAGAAAAATATCGTCCAAAAGTAATAAGAATGGAATGGTCAAGTATTGATGAGGCTGAAAAAGAATTAACTATTAGAAAATTAGAAGATTCCAACTATGTTTACGGTTTAGAGGCCGACGATATTGTTGGTATCCCACAAGAAATATATGATGAATGTTATTCAAATAAAAAAGAAGAAGAAATCATATATAGTACTGAATTAAAATTGGAAAATGATACGACGATGGATAGTGGAGTTACATTAGTTACAGGATTATGGAATATTAAACGTGAGGAGCTTTCAGAAGGTTGGTCACGTAGTTTTGAACATTATTTGGAGAAGTTCTCACAGTTCTTAGACATACCAAACAATATGATTATTTTTGGTGATGAAGAGTTAAGAGAATTTATATTCCAAAAAAGAACTACTGAAAACACACAATTCATACCAAGAAGTCAAGAATGGTTTAAGGGTGAGTTTTATGACCCAATTCAAAACATTAGAACAAAAGAATCTTGGTATAATCAGGTGGGTTGGTTAAGTGAATCGACTCAAGCCAGATTGGATATGTATAATCCTTTGGTGATGTCTAAACCGTATTTGTTAAATGATGCTAAGATTATGGACCAATTTAAATCGACTCATTTATTTTGGTTAGATGCCGGTATTACTAATACAATTCATCCAGGTTATTTCACTCACGACTTAGTCTTAAATAAGATGAGTAAGGTTGATAAAATTTCATTCATCGCCTTCCCTTATGAAACAACTTCTGAGATTCATGGTTTTGAATATCAAAAGCTATGTGAATTTGCTGGTGATAAAGTTGATAAAGTATGTCGAGGAGGGTTCTTTGGTGGTCCTGTAGAGGATATTAACGATTTTAATAGTGAGTACTACAATCTTATGAAAAGAACCCTTAACGAAGGTTATATGGGTACTGAGGAATCTTTATTTTCAATCTTATTATATCGTTATCCTGAAAATTACCAATATTATCCAATTGAGGGTAATGGTTTAATTAGTAAGTTTTTTGAAGATGTAAAAAATGACACACATAAGTCAATGAACGAGTTAAAAGTTGAAACCCTTAAGAACGACTTAGATATTTCAAATACGGCTCTTTATGTGATAACATTTAACAGTCCAAACCAGGTAAAAACATTGATTGAGTCAATGAAACAATATGATGCGGATTTCGTAACACAACCACAATGGGTAATGTTGAATAATTCTACGGATTTATCCACTACTGAGGAATATGAAAAAATCGCTGAAGAGTATAACATTATTCACGTTAAAAAAGACAACTTAGGTATATGTGGTGGTAGACAATGGGTTGCAGAACACGCAGAGGAAAACGGTTATGATTATTATTTCTTCTTTGAGGATGATATGTTCTTCTATCCAAAACCAGGTGAGGTTTGCAAAAATGGTTTCAATCGATATGTTAAGGGTTTATATAAAAAATCACTTAAAATTGTTAAGAAAAATGACTTTGACTTCTTAAAATTATCTTTCAGTGAGTTTTACGGTGATAATACTGTTCAATGGGCATGGTATAACGTACCTCAGGTAGTTAGAGAACAACATTGGCCAGAAAAACCAAGGTTACCGGTTCAAGGATTGGACCCAAACGCACCAAAAACTAAAATTACAAAAATCGATAGTTTCCAAGGGATACCATTCGCTCATGGAGAAATTTATTACTGCAATTGGCCACAAGTTGTGTCTAAATATGGTAATGAAAAAATGTTTCTAACAGAGAAATGGGCTCGTCCATATGAACAAACTTGGATGTCATATATGTTCCAAGAAACCATCAAAGGTAACATATATCCGGGTATTCTTTTAATGTCACCAACAGAGCACGACAGATTTGACCACTATGATGGAAGTTTAAGGAAGGAATCTTGATACAAAAGGGTCCAACCGATTATTTATAGGTTAAGGTCATTTAAAAATGTTTGGATATAAATCAGGACAAGATGTTATTTTATCGGGAGGTACAAATGCACCCATTCAAAATGTGGTGTCAGGTACTTATATCCAAACCGTAAAGCTTCCTGGATTAAGTAACTCCGAATACGATTTTTTAACGTGGTCTTCAACATCCTTAGATGGGTATTACGAGAAGTCTGTTGAGGTTAAATCGATTTTTGATACCACCGGAAATACTACGTACTATCAGGTAAATGATTTACAAGGAGTTAATGAATTTATACTTATTTACGATGGTGAGTCATCAGTTTATAAATTTAAGAATATTGACGACTTAAATTCTGCGACGGATGAGTTGGTTAGGTATGTTAACGGGGTATTAACTAATGAACCAATCACCACCTACTCAACAGGTCAGAGTAGTAACTCTTTATATTACCTAAATGTCGAACAAGAAGATTATTTTCTTTTAAATGGGTATATTGCTCACAATAATATTTCCTCTGCGACATTTGTGTGTTGTGATGACCCGAATATTATTGCCTATTGGGATTCTAGTGGTCCGTGGACAAACTTCCAACTGACAACTGTCGGCACTGTTTATCAGATTAATCTGGGTTCTATTGCTGGTTGTTGGACTTGTTCATGTTATCTAGTAAATGGTGTTTGTTCTGGTAATAATTTTAACTTAGCGTCTAGTGTTACCATAACTAATAGCTATAGTAATTGTGTGGATTGTGATATTGAATTACCACGAGCTGGAAACTGTGCAGGGGTAACCGTATCATTACCAACTCCAACTCCGACACCAACGAGAACGGTTACACCAACGAGAACACCAACGAGAACACCGACTAAAACACCTACACCCACCATAACGAGAACGCCAACGAGAACGCCAACGGTAACACCTAGTTCGAGTTATATTCCTGTAATTGTTCTGGATTGTTGTACTGGTACAGTAACATTAGAAATACTTACATTACCCACTGCAGTGATTGGATGGACGGTTAATGTACAAGGATGTTGTTTTGAAATAATTTCTCTTGGTGGTGGAGGTATTGATGGTACCTACACTAGTGTGTATGATAATTGTGGATTATGTAAAGAGGGAAATCCATGTAATACATACGAGTTAGAAGTAACTGATTGTTGTACCGCTGAAAGTTTCTCTTATGTCGTTAGTTGGTGTGGTACAGAAGTACAACCCACTATTAGTCAAGTATTTAATTATTTGGGTGATTGTTATCAGATAAATAATGTGAACCCTACGGGAGCAATTCCTTTATTCTTACTTCAAGAAAAAGATTTATTTGCGAATTGTGTGTCATGTATAGTATGTCCCTCACCAACCCCAACACCGACGATTACCAGAACACCAACACAGACACCGACTAGTACTGTTACCCCATCTATCACTCCGAGTGAAACTCCTACACAAACGCCAACGAGTACGGTTACCCCATCTATTACTCCGACATTCACACCTACATCAACGGTGACTCAAACAGTTACTCCGTCTGTAACTGCGACTAATACTCCAACCGCATCGGTTACTCCGTCAATCACGGCAACGAATACTCCGACTGCGTCTATTACCCCGTCAGTTACTGCGACGGTAACACCAACATTCACACCAACGGCATCTGTTACTCCGTCAGTTACCGCTCAGGTTACTCCGACATCTACTGTAACCCCATCGGTTACTCCATCAATAACGGCAACCGTAACTCCAACATTCACACCTACATCAACAGTAACGCCTTCAGTCACTGCAAGTGAGACACCAACTCAAACGCCAACATCTACGGTTACACCTTCGGTAACTGCCAGCGAAACACCTACTCAAACTCCGACATCTACCGTTACACCTTCAGTCACGGCTACTAACACGCCAACCGCTAGTATTACCCCTTCGGTAACTGCTGAGGTTACTCCAACAAATACACCTACTAATACTGTTACCCCTTCTATCACTGCCACGGTAACCCCGACTTACACACCAACATCTACGGTGACTCCATCTGTAACTGCGAGTGAAACTCCGACACAAACACCGACTAGTACGGTAACACCATCTATCACCGCAACTAACACTCCAACTGCGTCAGTTACTCCGTCAATTACGCCAACTAACACACCTACATCTACTATCACACCATCGGTTACCGCTACGGTAACTGCGACAAATACACCAACGGCTTCTGTTACTCCGTCAGTTACCGCTCAGGTTACTCCAACATCTACAGTGACTCCATCGGTCACTCCATCTATAACTGCAACTGTAACACCAACATTTACGCCTACATCGACAGTGACACCTTCAGTGACTGCGACCGTAACACCGACATTTACACCTACCGCATCAGTAACCCCATCTATTACTCCGAGTGAGACCCCAACTCAAACTCCAACATCTACGGTTACTCCGTCAGTGACGGCAACTAACACACCAACGGCTTCGGTTACCCCTTCGGTAACTGCTGAGGTTACTCCAACAAATACTCCAACGTCAACTGTCACCCCATCAGTAACGGCTACGGTAACTCCAACATTTACTCCAACTGCGACTATCACACCATCGGTTACTGCTAGTGAAACCCCGACTCAGACACCTACGTCTACGGTCACACCATCAATAACTGCTACAAATACGCCAACAGCATCGGTTACCCCATCAATCACGGCAACTAACACACCTACTGCGTCAGTGACACCATCGGTTACTGCGACTGTTACTCCTACGTTTACACCAACTGCGTCAGTTACACCATCAGTTACTGCTCAGGTAACACCAACTTCAACTGTGACCCCGTCTTTGACACCATCTGTCACGGCTACGGTTACTCCAACATTTACACCTACATCGTCTATTACTCCGTCGGTCACTGCGAGTGAAACACCGACACAAACACCTACATCCACTGTAACTCCTTCAGTGACTGCAACGGTTACACCTACATTTACACCAACCAGTACAATTACTCCTTCTGTGACAGCATCTGAGACTCCGACTCAGACACCGACATCTACGGTTACACCTTCAGTGACTGCAACGGTTACGCCTACGTTCACACCAACGTCAACCATCACACCATCTGTTACTGCAAGTGAGACTCCGACTCAGACACCAACGTCTACTGTTACTCCATCAGTAACTGCATCTGAAACACCGACCCAAACACCAACGAGTACAGTCACTCCTTCGGTTACTGCAACTGTTACTCCGACATTCACGCCAACTGCATCCATCACACCATCTGTCACTGCTACGGTGACACCAACATTTACTCCGACTTCGACCATTACCCCTTCAGTCACGGCTAGTGAGACTCCTACTCAAACGCCAACATCAACGGTAACTCCTTCAGTTACTGCTCAGGTAACACCTACGAATACTGCGACAAGTACAGTTACACCATCGGTAACTGCAACAGTAACTCCAACATACACCCCGACATCTACGGTTACTCCATCAGTTACTGCTTCTGAAACTCCAACCCAAACACCTACATCAACGGTAACTCCATCGATTACTCCAACTAACACTCCTACTTCAACTATTACTCCTTCAGTAACGGCAACCGTAACTCCAACATTTACACCGACGAGTAGTATTACACCTTCAGTAACCGCATCTGAAACTCCAACACAAACGCCAACACAAACTATTACTCCTTCAGTAACGGCAACGGTGACACCCACATTTACTCCAACGGCATCTATTACACCATCGGTCACTGCTGAGGTTACTCCAACTAACACTCCTACCTCAACAATTACGCCTTCAGTAACGGCATCTGAGACTCCAACACAAACTCCGACTAGTACGGTAACCCCAACGGTTACCGCTTCTGAAACACCAACCCAAACACCTACGTCAACTATAACACCAACATTGACCGCCAGTGAGACTCCAACGCAGACGCCAACATCAACAGTCACTCCATCAGTTACTGCTAGTGAAACACCTACACAAACACCGACGAATACTATAACTCCATCCACAACACCAGAGGTTACCCCGACTAATACCCCTACATCGTCAGTTACCCCATCTGTAACTGCGAGTGAAACTCCAACTCAGACTCCTACCTCGACTATCACACCTTCAGTAACCGCATCTGAAACTCCGACTCAGACCCCAACATCAACTGTTACTCCGTCTATTACTGCGACTAACACACCTACGTCAACAGTAACACCATCTATTACTTCAACAGTAACACCAACATTTACTCCGACTTCAACTATAACCCCATCTGTAACTGCGAGTGAAACTCCAACACAGACACCCACTCAAACCGTAACTCCATCGACAACACCAGGTGTTACGCCGACTAATACTCCTACGTCTTCAATTACTCCATCAGTAACCGCTAGTGAGACTCCAACTCAAACCCCAACGAGTACGGTGACTCCTTCAGTTACTCCATCTGAAACGCCAACACAGACACCGACTTCAACGGTAACCCCGTCAATTACGGCTAGTGAAACTCCAACTCAAACGCCGACGAGTACCGTTACACCATCAATTACGCCAACACAAACACCTACAAGTACTATCACCCCATCAGTAACCGCATCTGAAACTCCAACACAAACTCCAACACAAACGGTAACGCCATCTACAACACCAGGAGTTACTCCGACTAACACTTCAACATCAACGGTAACACCATCGGTTACAGCATCTGAGACTCCGACTCAAACCCCAACATCAACAGTCACTCCGTCAGTAACGGCAAGTGAAACTCCGACACAAACCCCAACTAGTACTGTAACTCCATCGATTACCGCAACTGAAACACCGACACAAACTCCAACTAGCACGGTTACACAAACCGTAACCGCAACTGAGACTCCGACTCAAACACCAACTCAAACTGTTACTCCATCTACAACACCAGGTGTTACTCCGACTAATACTCCTACGTCTTCAGTTACACCATC
>ERZ890604.595-NODE-595-length-12051-cov-10.922558_pt1 | contig 12051 bp, 10 predicted proteins | sample MGYA00521097_ERZ890604 | MGnify/ENA primary metagenome ERZ890604 (study PRJEB32303, sample SAMEA104408625) | aquatic metagenome | biome: Brackish water; feature: Chemocline; material: water | place: Baltic Sea | collected 2014-10-26T21:54:00 | depth 120 m ... | reverse complement strand
TGGGGTGTTTTGGATGTGTTTAATTTAAAGAGTACTTAGTCTTGATTTACCGTGCTAATTTACTCATCTCTATCAACCTTTTATATTTTTATTATATCAGACTGACACAGAATATTGAACACTCCCGATATTCTATCAAATCAACAACACTGTGCCCATCCCATACTTTAGCATATACTGGATGGCTTGTTGTAATCATCTGTTTTAGTAATTGCATCTGCTCTTGTGTTAATAAACTCTTATGATCACCACCACGATTATCAGCTAATGCCGCTACTCCTCCATTAAAGTATGCTGTTATCCAAGTACCAACATATGCTTGACCTTTGTGAATAAGTCTTTTAATATTACCTTTTGGAACTCCATCTAAAAACATTGAAACAGCTAATAACCGCTCTTTTACAACAACATTTTTCTCATTGTCAAGCAAACTCATAAAAGATATTTCAGAGGAGTTGCAATTAATATAAGTTTTCTCAAAAATTAAATTTATAGGATTTGAGAATACTTATGATAAAATACAGATTATGAATACTAAAACTGAAATCTTAGACTTTTTACATGCTAATCGTCATCTACTACTAACAAAGTATCATGTGACGAAAATTGCTCTTTTTGGATCATTTGCACGAAATGAACAGACGAGTAGTAGCGATGTAGACTTACTTATAGAGCTTAAAGAAGATACAAAAAATATTTATGACATAAAAAGCACTCTTAAAGAGTACCTATCAAAATCTTTTGAACGTAGTGTTGACTTAGCTCGTGAAAAGTATCTCAAGCCTTATGCAAAAGAACAGATTTTAAAAGACGCGCTCTTTGTCTAAACATATACTTTTTAACTTAAAAGCTCTTTTAGAAGCTATAGAAAAAATCGAACTCTATTCTAAAGAGTTTAATGACTCCGATGAGTTTTACCACGACCAAAAAAGTTTTGATGCGTCAATGATGCAGTTTGTGGTTATTGGAGAAATTATATCGCGTTTAGATGATTCTTATAAAGATTCTCACACAGAAATTCCTTGGCAAAAAATAAAAGATTTTAGAAATATTGTCGCTCATGATTACTTCGGTGTAGACGCAGATGAAATTTGGGATATTATTCTCAATAAACTACTACCTTTAAAGAGTGATATTATTCTTCTTGTCTCAAACCATGAACTCTCTTAGCATTTTCGGAACTAGCAGTGACGCTGGTAAGTCCACGCTCTCTTTCGCCATCACTTACTTACTCCATAAACAAGGCATAAAAGTCGCTCCTTTTAAAGCTCAAAACGTTTCAAATAACTCACAAGTAACTGACCTTGATAGTGGGGAGATTGCCATTCCTCAGGCTTTTGCGGCGGAGGCTATAGGGCTTGAAACTAGGGCTGCGTTTAACCCTATACTTTTAAAGTCGGGAGCTAAGTCTAAGGCTCACCTGATTATTAACGGTAAGAGTGTTGGCGAGACTGATGTTTGGGAATATTATGGCAATATGAAAAAACTACAACCTGTTGTAAAGGCTGCATTTGAGTCTTTGCAAGAAGATTTTGAGTGTATCGTAGCGGAGGGGGCAGGGAGTCCCGTTGAGCTGAACTTGATGGATAAAGACCTCTCTAACATTTACATAGCCGATACATTTAACACAAAGATTATCATAGTTGCAGACATCGAGAGAGGTGGGGTTTTTGCTTCTGTTTATGGCGTTTACAACTTGTTGCCACCAAAGCTTCGTCAAAATGTCATCGGAGTGATAGTAAACAAGTTTCGAGGAGATATGTCGCTTTTTGATGAAGGTGTGAAAATCATTGAGAACGAGTTTAAAATTTCTGTTCTTGGTGTAGTTCCATTTAAGCCTTTTAATCTTGGTTTTGAGGATGCACAATCCTTGATGGGTTATACTCAAAACACTACAAATGCCATCATAAAAGTAGGTGTTATAAAACTTCCGCATATCTCAAACTTTACGGACTTTGAGCCTTTAGTTGCAGATGAAGAAGTGGAACTTAGTTTTATAACAAGTCCAAGTGAGATGAGTGGTTGTGATTTGTTAGTGTTGCCTGGGAGTAAACGAGTGGTGGAAGATTTGGAGTGGTTAAAAAAAAGTGGCTTTAGTCAAAAACTCCAAGATAAAGAGACAAAAGTAGTCGCTATTTGTGGTGGTTATGAGATGATGTTTGAGAAGATTTTAGACCCTTTTGAAGTTGAGAGTGAGCATAAAGAGATAGCTGGGCTTGGACGATTAAAAGGCGAAGTGGTATTTGAGAAAGAGAAGATAGTAAAAAAAGGAACTTACAACCTTTTTGGAGTTATGGCTGAGGGTTATGAGATACACAATGGCACTACAAAAAAACGAGCAAAATCCAAAAAAAATATTTGTGGTACTTTTGTACATGGACTCTTTGAGAGTGATGTTCTGCGTTTGGAGATATTTAAAGAGATAAACACAGGCTATCAAGGGTATAATTTCAAAAACTATAAAGCAGAAGCTATCGCTGCGTTTTGTGAACATATAAATACTCATGTGGATATGAACAAAATTATAAAAGAACTAGGAATGTAACATGATGCAAACTTTTAACCTCTTTACAAACAAGCCTGATGCTCTCCTTGAGGGGAAGGCGGATTTTGTTCTTGCTACAAAAGAACTTCCAAAAACTCCAAATGGATTATCAACACTTGCTCTTATATCACGAGCTGTACATAACTTAGATGCTTTTTCTAGTGTAGAGATTTTGGATTTGGGTTTGGATGTAGAAGCAAAAGAAGTTTTTGCCAAAGGCATGACATTTGGAAAAAGTTATGAACTAAAAGGCAATTATCTTATCTTAGGGGAGAGTATACTAGAGGGGATAAGAGTAGCAACTGACATAGCTTTAGTTCTTGAAAATGATGTGCTAGAAGATAAAAGCAACTTTGAAAAGTTGAGTTTAGTGAGTGATAGGACACTTATCTTTTGTGCAGGATTTTTACTAGAAGCGAGTCGTCGTTTTCATGTGGTTTTAGCAGGTGGTATACAAATGGCAGTATGTTTACTCATAGCAGACAAGCTAAGAGAAGATGTACTTATGCGAGTAAAATCAGACAACATTACTCTAGCAACAACAGTATGGGCAACGCAAGATAAAAGTGCTAATATTAAACAGATTTTGGAACAACTCAGTTATAAACCACATGCAGTTTATACAACTTTTTCATTTGCAGAAGCAGAGATACCTATACTTCAAAAGTATGACGAGAGTGAAGCACAAGACGGAGTTGGAGCAGGTGGATGCTTGGCTTATGCGGTTACACAAGGCAGAACTAACAAAGAAGTTCTTGATGCAATAGAGCTTATAATATATATGATGTAATGAAAGCGATATGAAAAAAATTAGGCTATTCTGAATTTCTAAATTTAATAATTATTTGATATAATAATTTCATAAAATGAACTGCTATAAGGATATCTATGCTCACAACTGTAAAATCAAAGGTAATCGTATCTGTTATCTCTATCTCTTTAATAGGGTTATTGAGTGTAACTTATTACCTCTCTCACACTCTTCATGGACTTTCAAATAGTGCAACAAAAAAATCACTAGATATGCTTAGTAAGTCTATATTTCAGACTATGACAGGAAGCATGATGCTTGGTGACCCAGAAGTTGTTGAAAGTACATTTAAGCATGCTAAAGAGATACAGGGCATAGAGAGTTTAACGATTACAAAATCAAAGGCTGTGATTGAAGTATATGCTCCAGAGGAGAAATTTACAACTGATGCCTTACTTTTAGAGACATTAAAAAATAAAAAGAAACACCTTATGGAGAAGATTGAAGATGGACACCATACTATTGAAATGATAAAGCCTATGGTAGCAGAAGGTAGATGTCTTTCATGTCATTATAATGCTAAAGTTGGTGATGCTTTAGGTGCTATGTCTTTGGTAATATCTTTAGATGAAAATGATGCAGACATAGAAGTGACCAATATGCGGTTACTTATTTCTATGACTATTGCGAGTGCTATTTTTCTTTTACTTGCTCTTATATTTTTTGTAAAAGAAATTTTTACTCCTTTAGAAACTCTTAAAAATCGTATTGAAGAGCTTGTAAATGGAGATAAAGACCTTACTAAAAGACTTGAACATACTGAATATAATGAGTTTGGAGACACGGCAGTAGCTGTAAATAATTTTATAGAAATGATTCAAGGTACTGTAAATGAGATTAAGCACCTAGATAAACAAAATACACAGATATCATCTGAAATAGAAGATTCTAGTCGTGCGATAAGTTCAGGGACAAAAAAGGCTCATGATATTGTTTTAGCAACAACACAAAAAAGTAATAATATTAAAGCAATTATTACACAAAGTATTGCAGCAGCACAAAAGACACAAGAGACAGTAGAACAAGCAAGTGCAGATTTGGATACAGCGAGAGAATCATTAAATCTTATGAGTTCAGAAGTAAACTCTTTTGTTGAGAGTGAAACAGAACTCTCAAATGAACTTAGTGATCTTAAACACAATGCAGACGATGTGAAAAATGTTCTAACAGTTATTAAAGACATAGCAGAACAAACAAATCTACTAGCACTAAACGCAGCTATAGAAGCAGCTCGTGCAGGTGAGCATGGTCGTGGGTTTGCGGTAGTTGCTGATGAGGTTAGAAAACTTGCAGAGAGAACACAAAAGAGCCTAACAGAGATAGATATGAGTGTGAGTACTATTGTTCAGTCTATCAATGATGTAAGCGATAAGATGCATCAAAATACAAAAAGTATTGAAGCTTTAGCAGATATTTCACATGATGTTGATAGCAAGATTGGTGTAACTCATAGTGCGATTCAAGATTCAAATGCAATAGCAGTCGAATCTAAAAAAGATAGCCAAAAAATGGCGCAAGATATGCAAGTGATTATTGATGAAATTAATGTCATTGAAAATATTTCAACCACAAATGGTGAAAGTGTTGTAAAAATCACTTCTGAATTAGAGAGACTTGTAAAAGTTGCTGCATCACTTCAAGGCAGTATTAACCAGTTTAAGAGTTAATAAAAGGTTTCCTTGAAGTCTTGAAACATTAAAGTGGGTCGTTAATGGATACTGATTCTTTTTCATGGAAATCAAAGTGAGTTTCTAAGTCAGCCATAAACATAAGAACTGGAACGACGATAAGTGAAGAAACAACTGCCGCAACCGTTCCAAATATAAGAGCAATTCCAAGACCACCAAATACTGCATCTTGTGCAAGTAGAGTTGAAGCTAGGATAATAGCGGCCGCTGTTAAGAAGATAGGTTTTGCCCGTGTTGCTGTTGCATATGCAATAGCTTCTGCCTTGAACATACCTTTATCAATCATAAGAGACTTTGTGAAGTCTATAAGAAGTAGAGAGTTACGAGAACTTATCCCGATAAGTGCAATAAATCCAATAAGCGAAGTTGCAGTTAAAAAGAAGGTATCGGTAGTAAAAATATCCATTATCAAGTGACCAAAGATTACTCCGATGATTGAGAGAAATGAGCCAAGTAAGATAATCCCACTAAGAGTATAACTTTTATAGTAAATCACCATCAGTAAAAATATAAGTACTAAAGCTGCTATAAACGCAGCCCCAAGCTCTACAAAGGTATCAAGAGTTACTTCCATCTCTCCATCCCAGATAAGTTTATAAATAGTAGCAGATTTTTTATCTTTAAGTTTAAGGTTAAAAAGACCTGTTTTTGTAATCTCATACTCATCGCTAAAAGTATCTAAGATTGTGTTTCTTGCCTTCATCAGAGGATAAACTTGAGAAACCATGTCTGTCTCAGCCATGACATTTGTCATCTGTTTGAGATTTTTACTCAGTATCATCGCATTTGATTTTTTTGGTAAAACTGTTACAAGTTCTGTGAGTGGAATCATCATGCCCTTGTTATTCATAAGTTTCAAAGAAGCTAATTTTGCCTTCACTGCACTTATATTTTTAGAAGAGAATTTTTTTGAATCCATGTTGAGTGATAAAAAGATAGGAATCTGGTCATTATAAATATCTGAGTTTTTTACAGCTATATTTAAGCCCTCAAACGCAAGATAAAGAATCTGATTTAGCTGTTTAACCGAGACTTGGGAACGTGATACTTTTTCAGCATCCACACTAATCTCATAGGTATCATAAATATCATCTTGCATAATGTCTACATCAACAAGACCTTCTGTATTTACAAAAACATCAGAGACTCTTTTAGCAAGCTTTTTTATTCCATTGGCATCATCACCATAAATTTCAGCCACGATAGCCGCTAAAACAGGAGGTCCTGCTGGTGGTTCTACAAAAGAGATTTTAGTCCCTTTATATATACTTGCACAAGTTTGATTTATAGGTGGGCGCATTCGTTGTACCATAAGGTATGATGGCTCGTTACGATGGTGTTTTTTTGTCAAATTTAAAACAACTTCTCCAACATTTTCAGCCTTTTTAAAGTGTGAACCTTTGATAAGTCCTGCAAAGTCAAGAGGCGCACCCATGCCTAAGAAAACTTCAGTATCGAGAATTTCACTCTCTTTTTGAACAAAACTAACTACACAGTCACTTACCTCTTTTGTATGTTGGATGGATTCTCCGTTTGGTAGGTCTATATATATAGTAAATGTGTCGTTATTTTTACCAGGAAGCATTTTGGCAAGTACTATATTTGTCGGAGCTATCAGCATCACCGACAAAAGAAAGCCTAGAAGAGTTCCTAGGAGTATAAATTTTCTTTGAAAGGGACTTTGTATCCCCACTAAAACTGCGTTTTCAAATTTTTTAAACATTAGTGAGATCCTTTTTTAGAAAAATCTGGTTTTTTTAACATTCTCACTGCTAGATAAGGTGTAAAGATATAAGCTACAAAAAGTGATGCAATAAGAGCTATAGGAACATTTAATGGAATCGGTTTCATAAATTGACCCATCATTTGACCAACAAATGCCATAGGTACCATAGTCATGATAATGGCTAAAGTTGCAATGTTAGTTGCTGGTCCGATTTCATCTGTTGCCTTTACTACAAGGTCATCTAGCGTTTCATCTTGGGATTCAACAGAGTGAAAATGACGATGAATATTTTCAATAACAATAATCGCTGCATCTACTAAAAGACCAAGAGAGAGGAGGAATGCAAAGAGGGTAATACGGTTAATTGTCTGACCAGTAAGATAGGCTACAAAGAGTGTTATCGCTAAAATCGCAGGAACAGTAAAAGTAACAATAAGAGACTCTCTCCATCCAAGAACAAGAACAAGTAAGATAGCGATAATTACAATAGATAACACTAGGTGGTAGACAAGTTCGCTAACTGCCTCATCTGCTCTTTCACCATCGTTTCTTGTTATTACATAAGAGATACCATCTGCTTTTAATAACTCTTTATTTGCTTCTAGTTCTTTTTTAACAGCATCTGCGATAAGAACAGCATTTGTTCCTTGGAGTTTTGAGACTGTTAGAGTAACTTGCTCTTGTAAGGGAGAAAATTTACCATCTTTACTTTGAGTGCTTATAGAAGCAGACTTAAAATTTTGAATATCATAGGAGTCTGTTATGGTCGCTACTTGTCTTAGGTGGATAGGTGAACCCATATATTGAGCTACTAAAATATCTCCTACATCTTTGGCACGCTCTATGGTTTTTTTGACTCCAACTATTACTATCTCATTCTCTTTTGTTCTATTTTTAACTGCTGGCACACAGGAGCACAGTGATTCAACAGCTTTTTTAATCTGACCTAGTGAAAGATTGTATCCCGCTAGTTTATATAAGTCAACTTCAATGTTAAACTGATGCTTATGAAGACCTTTGATTTGAGTTATGGCAACATTTGGAAGTCCGTTGATACGATGTTGTATCTTTTTTACTTCATCATGAAGTTTCATATGATTCATCTTAGAGTTGTTAGAGAAAAATGCAACGGAAACAATAGGAATATCAATATCAATATCCAAAGGTTTAATTAAAGGATGTTTTGCTCCTACTGGAATGATGTCGATATTTTGCATTATCTTGTCATAAACTTTGAGGTTTGAATCTTCTTTCTCTTGCCCGATATAAAAAGCTGCAGTTACTATACCTACATTATCCATTGCACGACCGTAGATATGTTCAACCCCTTTTACCTCTTTCATCTTGCGTTCAAGTGGTTGAACGATTACTTTTTGAACCTCTTTGGCACTAGCTCCAGGGAGTGCAACGATTACACTCGAACCAGAGATTACCATTTGTGGATTCTCTTCTCTTGGCATAACTTCAAGAGCTAAATACCCGATAGTAAGTAGAAAAATCCCTAAAACTGTTGTCAGTGGATTTCTTAAAAAAGTTTTTGCTAGTCTACCAGCTACACCTGTTGGTTTATAAGATTTTTGATTGTTCATTATAAAAATCCTTAGTTGATGTCAACAGTTGCATACATACCAGGATAGACTGATTTGTTATTAGTCTTAAAAGATATTTTAATTTTAAAAGTATGTGTCATTGGATTTGAGTTAGGAATGATTGCTGAGACCTTACCGATTACTTTTATCCCTAAAGAGGGAATCTTTACAATGACTTTTTTACCATGAAAAATTTCTGCTAAGTTACTCTCTGCAATCTCTGCCGATATTTTGAGGTTACTTAGGTCTGAAAGAATGATAGCAGGCATACCGGGCATCGCCATCTCTCCTACTTTGATGTTTTTAGCAACAACAACACCCTTGTTTGGAGCTTTAATAACTAGGTATTTATACTGATTATTAACTTCGTCTAGTCTCTCTTTTGCGATTGAAACCATATCTCTAAGATTTTTTGTGGCTAATTCTAAGTTTTCAACCTCGTATTTTGAAACCATATCTTTTGATAAGAGTCTACGATGGCGTTCTAGGTTTATTGCAACATTTGTGTATTGATTTTGGTACATCTGTAGGGATAATTCTGCTTGGCGTTTAGCTGAGTCGATTTCACGTGAATCAATAGTATATAAAACTTGATTTTTTAAAACTTTTTCACCATCGCTGACACCAACAAAAGTAACAAAACCCATGTAACGGCTTGTTATCATCTTTTGGTTGTCTGAGATAACACTTCCCGAGAGTGTAATTGTTTCGGCTATTAGTGTAGCTGTAAGTGCTATGATTATTAAAATATTTATAATCATTATTTTTCTCCTTTATTTGCCAGTTTTTCTAGTGCAAAAATTCTTTCGTTTCTTTTATTCTTTACTAACTGAAGCTGTAATATTTTTTGAATTTGTTCAGACTGTTTGATAATGACATCACTCATTGAAACTAACTTTTCTTTATATCTTCCCTCATAGTTTGCATAAATCTCATTCGCAAGAGTTAACTCTTTATTTAAAGAATCAAGTTCTTCATCAAGTGATTCTATTTCTGTTTTGAGTTTTGCAGTACGAAGTTCTATCCCTGCTTGAGCGAGTTGAACTTGAGTTTTTGTCTTAAGATATTCAAGTTGAGATTTTTCTAGCTTGGCACTACTGATGCCGCCATTAAAAATATTCCAAGTAAGTCTAGCACCTACTGTATATGCTTGATGGTCTGATGCCTTACCTAAAAAAGTGTTATCGGCAGTTGCAATTTCTGCGAAAGCTCCGACTGTTGGATAGTAAGCCGCCCGTGAAACACCGAGCATACCTTTTCTTACTTCGAGACCACTCTTAGCTTTTTGAATGTCGAGGTTACTTTGTAAAATTTCTTCAGTGCTTGAAGTAGGCATCTTTACTTCTGTTTGAGGAACTACTATTTCAGTTGTTTTTTCATTAAGTAAAAAACTGATGTAATGATAAAGTAGTTTTTTGTTTGAATTCATTTGAACTAAAAGTCGTTCAACATTGCCCCTTTTAGCTTTAACTTCTAAAAGATCAATATTTTTTGCATAACCAACTTCAATCATACTTGTCGTCATATTTTCTAAAGTATGTATGTTTTTTAAAATAGTCGTTAGATTTTTAATAGAGCTTTGTAAAAGAGCCATATCGTAGTAGCTTTTTCTGAGTTCATAAATCTTTTCGTTGATAACTTGCTCTTTTTGGAGAGTTTTCATTTTTATCATAGAGTGCATAATCTCTGAGTAAGAGCTTATTTCAAATCCTGTAAAAAGAGGCACTTCGTACTTTAATTTACTTTGGAAAAAGTTTCTATCTTGGGGATAATTTAAGTCATTTGGTTGCGTTTGTAGTAGTTGTGAAGCAGGTAGGGCAGGGTTAAACTCTGAAAATCCAAAGTCCCCAAAACTAGCTTCACGTGAAGTAAGTTTAAATCCAAATACATTTCCTGCATCATTTGAACGGGATATATCTTGGATAAAGTCTAATTTACCCCAATGATTTCCCGAAGCTGTAGTCTCATCTTTTTGTGCTGTTTTGACATCAAAGTTAGCTGTTTTTATCTCTAAATTGTCTATTTTTAGTTTAACAATCGCTTCTTCAAGTGTCAGCGAGGCACTGAGTTGGGGACTGCATGATAATAGTACAATCGACAATATACTCACTATTTTGTACATATATTTTCCTATACCTAAAATTTTAGTTAAGCTGGGATTATAACTAATATTAGAATAGCCTATATTATTGCAAGCATATAGATTGAAATTAAAAGAATATGTTAAATAATTTGAAAGTTAAATAGTTTAAATGGAAATAAACCAGTGTTTAACACACTAGTTTTATAAGATTTTTTATTATAACAAAATTCGCTTAGCGATGACATTTGCGATTATTCCCTTTATTGTGAGTATAATTTTTTTTAAAACAGTTTTGACATATATTGTATTTGCTATTGAGAGGTAGTGTTGCACCGCAGAGTTTACATTTGTTGGCGAGTTGGTTTTGTTGGAGTGTAGTTTCGATATAGTTGTTTAAAACACCGCGTGCTTGTCTTGCTTTTTTATCATCTACAAAGTACTCTGTAAAACGATAACTCAACCATAAGTAAAGTGAAATTTCTTTAACCATATCTTCCGCATGGAGTAAATCATCTGTTGTTTGTGCAAATGAACCTATAAGTACAGGAGTTATGTAACGAATTTCCTCTTTTCTTTCTAAAGCATGCAGATAACTCTCAAACGCAGCAACAATATAAGGAGATTTGAGTGTAAGAGGAGCACAAGAGAGATGGTATTTTGTCGGTGTATCTAAGTCGTATTTATCCACAATCATGGAAGCTTCAAGCATATCATCAAGGCTAGTAGCATGAAAAGGACCATTAAACTCCATGTTTTTGTCAAAAAATTTCAAAATTTCATAAAGGGATTTCTCTTCTAAGATATTTCCAACGAGTTTAATATGCTCTAAGTTTGCCATAACTGTAAAAGGTATCTTAATAATATGGTCTTTTTTATAAAAGTTTTTATGCACAATCTTTAAAACATCAGCTGAAAGTGCACCTACATATCCCTCTTCTCTGAGTCCAAATCTTCCAGCACGACCCGAAATCTGGTGTATTTCTGAGGGTATTAAGTTTCTTGAGTTTACCCCATCAAACTTTTCAGCTTTGGAAAACAAAATCGTTTTTATAGGTAAGTTCATACCCATAGCAATGGCATCAGTCGCAACAAGTAGCTGCGTTTCACCTGCACGAAAACGCCGTGCTTCTTCTCGTCTAACTTCAGGAGAAAGGTTTCCATAGACAACACTGACTTTAAAGTTTGAAGAAAGCTCTTGTTTGAGTCTTAAAACATCGCGTCTACTAAACGCAATGATGGCTGTTCCTTCTTCTATCTCACTTTTATGTGTTGGATGTTCTAAAAGTGTAAGTGGATTTTTTCTCTCAAACTCAATGATTTCAAGTTCTTCACCAAGATACTCAGCAAGAGCAACAATAGCCTCTTTAGAGTTGGAAGATCCCGTCATGATAACCTCTTTTGCGGGAGCTCCGATGATTGCATTTGCCCATGCCCAACCACGGTCACGGTCGTCTATCATTTGTACTTCATCTATGACACAAACATCTACATCTACTTCAAAGTTAAGCATTTCGATAGTAGAGCTAATATGTGTAGCATCATCATTAATGATTTGCTCTTCGCCAGTGATAAGTGAACTCTCTACTCCATGAGATTTAAGTGTTTCATA
>ERZ890604.594-NODE-594-length-12062-cov-9.745732_pt1 | contig 12062 bp, 14 predicted proteins | sample MGYA00521097_ERZ890604 | MGnify/ENA primary metagenome ERZ890604 (study PRJEB32303, sample SAMEA104408625) | aquatic metagenome | biome: Brackish water; feature: Chemocline; material: water | place: Baltic Sea | collected 2014-10-26T21:54:00 | depth 120 m ... | reverse complement strand
ACTACTCTCTAAAGGTCTAAAGCGTGGGTCAGAAAATGCAGCGGCTTTTGCATTATAGATAATATCATCCAATAATTTTCTATGTGAAATGATAGAACCTATGCAACCTCGAAGCTCATTGTCATACTTTAAGGTCACAAATGCAGCTCCTTTTTCATCCAAAAATGGGTACTTTTTTAACAACATTTCCCTATCTAAACTATAACTTTTATCAAACTGCGACAATATCACAGTTTTTGCGATTTGCAACAAAACAGTACCAAGCATTTAATCCGCCTTTAGATGAAGTCTCTACAAATATTATGACATACAAAGGCTTATAAAGTTTATTTTGATAAAATGACATAATTATTATATAGAGAGAAAAACTTGTCCTTAAACCTGCAAACACATACCGAGCATTTTACAAATCCACTCTATCTGGAGAGTGGTCGTATTTTAGAGCCTTACGATATTACTTATGAGACTTATGGTCACCTTAATGATGATAAATCAAATGTCATTGTAGTAACCCATGCACTTACGGGTTCACATCATGCAGCAGGTATTTATGAAGGTGAGAGTAAGGCTGGATGGTGGGATGGACTTATTGGTTCGGGTAAAGCTATAGATACGGACAAATATTTTGTTATATGCACAAATGTCATAGGCAGCTGTTTTGGTTCTACTGGTCCAATGTCTCCACAGCACCCACACCATGAGCCTTACCGTTATAAGTTCCCAGTAGTTAGTATAAAAGACATGGTAAAAGCACAGCGTATTTTGTTTGACCGTCTTGATATTCACAGAGTTGAAGCTGTTATTGGTGGAAGTATGGGTGGAATGCAAGCTTTACAGTTTGCCATTCACTACCCTAACTTTGCAAAAAAAGTCATCTCTCTTGCAGCAACTCATGCTACACAAGCTTGGGCGATTGCGTTTAATAAGATAGCACAAGAGTCTATACTAAAAGACCCTGATTTTAAACAAGGTTACTATGACCCTGAGATTATAAAAGAACAGGGTTTAGTTGGCATGGCAATAGGTCGTATGGCTGGGCATATCAGCTTTTTATCTCATGAGTCTATGCGAGAAAAATTTGGTCGAGAGTATAAACGCGACGATGGTCTTTATGAGCTTTTTGGAAAATTTCAAGTAGAATCATACCTAGAGTACAATGGTTATAACTTTTCTAAATGGTTTGACCCGCTTACATATCTTTACATCACAAAAGCGATAAACATCTATGATTTAGGTCGTGGTTTTGACTCTCTGCAAGAAGCATTTAAAAAAATTACAGCAGATTTACACCTTATTAGTTTTAGCAATGATGTACTGTTTAAAAACTTTGAGATGAAAGAGATTGCAGATGTTTTAAAAGAGATAGGCAATACAAACCATACTTATAAAGACATCGATAGTGACTATGGACATGATGCCTTTTTAGTTGAACTTGATAAATTTGAACACCATATAAAGGATATTCTCAATGACTGAGAAAACAGAAAACTTTGAAGAGAAACTAGAGAGTGCCAAGAGTGTTTTAGAAATACTTATGAAACCTGAGATTACTTTAGCAGATAGTGTAAAAGCTTATGAAAAGGGCATGAAAGAGCTCTCTGATGCACAATTGATTTTAGAAAATGCTGTAATAAAAATCAAAGAGATTAAAAACACTTAGATGAGAGCAGCTGTCTTACAACTCAATGCTCAAGGTCTCAGCTCAACAAAACTTTACAACTACATAAGAGTCGCACACACAAAAGGTGTCAAAGTTTTACTTCTTGGTGAGTATGTTTTAAACCCCTTTTTTAAAGAGCTTCAAAGCATGTCGATTAGCATGATAGAAGAACAAGCAAACCAACAAATCAAAATCTTAAAAGAGCTTTCTACAACTTACAAGATGACAATAGTAGCACCTTTAGTTGTCGTCAAGAAAAAAGAAGTTTATAAAACCATCGCAAAGTTTTCCCCCTCTTCGACCGCTTATTATCATCAACAGATTCTCATCAATTATACACACTGGAATGAAGAGAAGTTTTTTGCAAATGAAGTAGTACCTCTACAAACACCACTAATTTTCAACATCAATAACTTTAAATTTGCTGTTATGAGTGGATTTGAGTTACATTTTGATGAACTTTTTTCATTACTTGCATCAAAAAACATTGACTGCGTTTTAGTTCCAAGTGTCTCTACCTTTGAGTCTTATGAAAGATGGAAAGCACTTATAACAAGCCGTGCATTTACTCAAAACTGCTATATTTTAAGAGCAAATCGAATCGGTGAGTTTCAAGATAAAGATGACTTATGGCAATTTTATGGTGACTCTGTTTTAGCATCACCACATGGAGAACTGCTTCAGCACTTAGGCAACTCTGAAGAGTTAATGATAGTCGATATGAGTCATAATGAGGTCGTCCATGCGAGACGAACTTGGGGATTTAAAGAAGCACTCAACAAAAGGGATAACTAATGTTACAATATTTTCATAGACAAGTACAACTCTGGGGTGAAGAGGTACAAACTTCTTTACAAGATAAAAAAATTGCCATCGTTGGTTCAGGTGGTCTTGGTTCATCCCTTGCGTTTGCACTGGGGGCTAGTGGCATTGGAGAGATTCATATGATAGATTTTGATGAAGTGAGTCTGCATAATATTCATCGCCAGATTGCATTTAAGGTCGGAGATGAAGGCAAAAACAAGGCTGTTATAAATGCAGACCTTATCATGCAACGCTCACCCTATGTAAAAGCCATCGCTCATGAGTGTAACTTTGAAGAGTGGACACAAAAGAACGTAGAAGTGGACTTAATCATCGATGCAACTGACAACCTTCCTACTCGTGGCGATATTAACACTTATGCCAAAAAAGTAAATCTACCATGGGTTTATGGAAGTGTTGAAGCCTTTCATGGTCAAGTATGTTTCATAGACGAGTCTTCATTTAACGATGCATTTAAAATCATCAAAAAAACTCCAGCAGGCATCGCCGCACCTATAGTTATGCATATCGCTTCACTCCAAGCAAACCTAGCACTGCGTTTCTTAGCTGGTCTAAGTGTCAAAAAAGATATGCTTTACTATCTTTTCTTTAATGAAGATGGAGAGTTAGTAACTCAAAAATTTGGACTGCCTAAGGCTTAGGCACAAGAGATAATGCCTACTGCTTAGAGATATAATCACCAATAGCTGTAATCTCATCATCGCCTAGTTTTGCTACTTGACCTTTCATGATACCTTTCATCGGTCCGCCATAACTGCCTTCTTTGTAGCCATGAAGTGCAGTTGATACTTTTGCACTATCCCAACCTTTAATCACTTGAGATTTACCCATTGCTTGTCTCTCACCATGAGAACCATGACAACCTGCACATCCTGCAAAAAGTTTTGCACCATCAAGTGCTGGTTTTGTTGGAGCAGTAACTTCTTGTGCTTTTACTTCTAAATCTTTGGCAACTTCAGCTGTACTTTTCGCAACTTTTTCTACAATTTCTACACTGCTTTGTGCTACTTTTCTTGTTGTCTCACTTAGTTGTTGCGCAATATCTTGACTTGCTGCTTTTACCTTTTTTACTGTCTCTTTACTCACTTCTTTAACTTGTTCTGTAACAACAGTGGTAGCTTCTTTAGCTTTTTGCAGTATAGCTTCTGTACTTTGGACTACAACATCAGCAGTTTCATTTGCTTGTTTACTTATCTCTTTTTTTGCTGTATTTGTTGTAGCATCATCACTGCAACCTAGTAGCAAGAAGATCAATGCAGCCGATAAAATTATTTTCATTTTATACCCTTTCTTTAGTTTGAAATATTATACAATAACTTTTTATATCTCGCTCTAAAGATAGCTTTTGCGCTTATGACAAGAAACCATAAATAGAGCAAAGGTAAAACTACACTCTGAACTACAAAAATAGTAATCAAGGTAATAATATTTCTTGAAGCCTCTTCTATGCTGTTTTGTAGAGCATCAAGTTGTTTAGAGATGTTAAAACTTTGACTTAAACCACTATATTGTGTACTCATTTGAGAGAAAAATCCACTATTTTGCTGTGTTTGTGTTATGTTTTTGCTTTGAGTATTTATGCCCTCTAGTTCTGCTTTTGTTTTTTCTACTATTTGACTTGCAGATTCATACTCTTGTTGCAGTGTTGTAGCATAAAACATTTGTGATAAAAAGATAAAAAAAACTGCACTTAAACGCAGGAGTAACAAGAACAAAAAAGCTTTCAAAGAGTACTTAAGTAACATACTATTTTGTATCTTTTTAAACCACAAAAGCATTAACGCCGTTACAACACTCAAAACAAAAATAACTTGTATAAATATCTTTGCACTTAAAAGTAAAAGTAGCTTTTGAATTCCAAGAGAAACAGAAGCAAAAAGCATCACCCATGAGAACCTCTCAACCATGTCGTTAAAGGGGTCCAACACTTCACCGATGCTAAAGTTTAACCCTACTCCAACGGGTGTAAAAGAGAGTTCAGTTCCTTGCAAAAGAGAGATTACTGCATTTAAACCCTTTGCAAGTCCAAATGCAACCATAGCTCTATCAAAAGCTTCATTTTGCATCTCCATGGCAGATTTATCTACATCAAAACCAAGGCTTAACCCTAGCACTAAAACCAATAAAATAGATACAATAATCTTCATAGAAATTTTCCTCAATTTAATCAAGTATTTTTTAGATATAATTGTGTATGAATTTTGAACCATATCCATTTGAAAAGCTTAGCACTTTACTTGAAAATATTATACCTAACTCTGACTTTGCTCCCTCTGTTTTAACTATCGGTGAACCTCAATTTGAAACACCTATTTTTATACAAAGTTCTTTAGCCAAGCATACTGACTTACTCAAAAAGTATCCAAAAACAAGCGGAGAAGAAAATCTTCGTCAAGCGATGCTTGGGTTTATAAAAAGACGATTTAACACGCAACTAAGTGATGCACAAATCATCCCAACTTTTGGAACGAGAGAAGTGCTTTTTAACTTCCCTCAGTTTTTACTTTTTGATAAAAAAAATCCAGTCATGGCTTATCCAAATCCTTTTTATCAGATTTATGAAGGTGCTGCTATTGCCTCTCGTTCAAAAGTTATTCACTTAAACTTAAATGCTAAAAATGACTTTAAACCGACGATAAATGAAGAAGAGTTAGCAACTTGTGACCTTGTTATTTTGAACTTTCCAAACAACCCTACTACCTCTACTCTCACACTTGCTGAGCTTGGAGAGTGGGTTTACTTGGCTCTTAAACATGACTTTGTGCTTTTAAATGATGAGTGTTATAGTGAGATTTACACGGATGCTCCTATCCCTTCTCTTTTAGAAGCGGCAACTTATGTAGGTAACACTACTTTTAAAAATGTCGTCGTTATCAACTCTATCTCCAAACGCTCTTCAGCTCCAGGTCTTCGTTCTGGGTTTATTGCAGGGGATGAGAAGATTTTAGAAGAGTATATGAAGTATAGAACTTATGTTGGTTGTGCAAGTCCACTACCACTTCAAAGTGCAGCTGCCGATGCTTGGAATGATGAAACTCATGTGACTACTTCAAGAGCAGTTTATAAACGCAACTTTGAGATAGCAAAAGAGATACTAGGCATAGAGATTCCAAATGCGACATTTTATGTTTGGCTCCCTGTAGATAATGCTCTTGCGTTTACACAAAAACTGTATAAAGAGTACAATGTCAAAGTACTCCCAGGTGAGTTTTTAGCAAGAGAAGATGCCAAAGGTGAAAATCCTGGTAGTGGATTTGTAAGAATCGCTTTAGTGGAAGATGAAGAAAAAACAAGAAGTGCATTAAAAAGAATTAAGGAGTGTTTGTCATGGCTAGAAGTGCAGACGATTTAAAAGCAGAGGTGCTAAAAGCACAACAAAACGCAGACATAGCTTCTTTATATGTTTTAGAACAAGAAGTGCATGAAGTTTTTGATGAAGAGACACTCCACGGTTTTTATGCAAACATTTTAGACCTAGCCTTAGAAAAGCTCACAGAGACTCTTGAGGCTCATCGTAAAATGGATATGAATGAAGTCCAAGACTTCGCAACTACTCGTGCTTTGTATGAGTATGCTGTTGAGCATTATTCTGCTGGAGAAATTAAAGATGCTTCTGCTCTTTTTGAAGTGCTTGCAGGGCTTACTAACAGTGAAGATTTTTCATCTGCACTTAAACTCCACTGGATAGCTTCTGCTGAGGGTATTGGGCTTGAAGATTTTATAGAAAACATTGCAGATATTGAAGCGACTCAAAACGCAGGTACTTTTTACATTAGTATCTTTAGTAAAGCGGCACAAGATTTGCTAGATAATGCCCAAAGTAAGGGAGAATAGAGTATGAAAATTCATTTTATTGGCATCGGTGGCATAGGGATATCTGGTTTAGCACAATATATGCAATACAAAGGACATGAAGTTAGCGGTTCTGATATTAAAGATACTATCATTACTCAAAAACTTCGTACACTTGGTATAGAGGTTACTGTTCCTCACTCTGCTGATGCGATTGACAACCAAGATTTAGTTGTTCATTCTGCTATTATCAGCCCTGACAATCCAGAAGTTGTTGCTGCAAAAGAGAAAGGTATAGAAGTTCTTGCTCGTCGTGAAGCACTTCTTAAAATCCTTGACGATAGAAAAGTTTACTCTGTTGCAGGAGCTCACGGAAAAAGTACAACAACCGCTATACTTACAGCTATCATGAATGGTTCAGCTATCATAGGTGCGGAGTCAAAAGCCTTTGGTTCAAATGTTCGTTATGATGCTTCTACCGACATTATGCTTTTTGAAGCGGATGAGAGTGATGGAAGTTTTATAAACTCAAATCCTCACTGTGCTATCGTTATAAACGCGGAGCCTGAACACATGGAGTATTATGACTACAATTATGAGCGATTTTATGACTCATATAGAACTTTCATCAACTCAGCTCCATGCCGCGTTTTAAATGCAGAAGACCCTTTTTTACAAACTCTTATAAACAAAGTAGATGCCCACTGGCTCTATCCAAGTACGGATATTACCAACATTGAGTATGTACTCATAGAGAACGAACCGCACACTAGATTTACTTTATGCAATTTAGGTAGTTTTGATGTATGGGGCTTTGGAAAACACATCGCTCTTGATGCAGCTCTTGCTATCTTAGCTGCACATGAATCTATGGACATAGAAGATATTAGAACTAATATTTTAAATTTTAAAGGTATTAAAAAACGTTTTGACATCGTAGGTTTTGAAGATGACCGTGTTATCATTGATGATTATGGACACCATCCTACAGAGATTAAAGCAACATTTGAATCAGTTAAAGAGTATGCTCTTTTAAAGGGTTTTGATAAAATAACAGCCATTTGGCAACCACATAAATACTCACGAACTATAGATAATCTTGACGAGTTTATAAAATGCTTTGATGGAGCGGCAGAACTTATCATTCTTCCTGTTTGGTCTGCTGGTGAAGCTGTACGCGAGATAGATTTTGAAGAAAAGTTCAAACAATACAACTTAACTATGGCAGATAAAATCACAAGAGCCAACAACACAATCACAGTAATCAAAGACGATAAAGACTTAGAGACATTAAACAAAGGTCTTATTATCAGCTTTGGTGCTGGTGACATAACTTACCAAATCAGAGGAACTGCCTAGTGACTTACCTAATCGGCATTATCGTTATCATCATTTTTTTTCTAGCAATGCGTTATTTTACAGAGTTTGACATCTACCAACAGATAAGTATCGCCATCGTTATTTTATCTATCATGGCTGTTGCACTCATGTACAACGAATACACAAAACAAGAAGAAAAAAAAGTCCTTAATGCAGCACTCAAATATAACCAAGGAAAAACACTTCGCTGTAATAGCAAGGATGTTAACAACACAACATTTTCTCTAAGCATAGGTACTTACACTTTTATCGGTCGTGAAGGTACTGTAAATGCACAAGAGATGATTAGTGCTTATGACTGTGAGTAATACTAAAATATTACCTTAACTCAAAATATGTTATAATCTCTAAATATGGAGATTATAATGCATACTATTACACTTAAATCTGATGATAACTTTTATGACATGTTAGAAAACATGGTAGCACAGCTTAACATTACTAAAAGTGAACTCATCCGCCGTTCTGTTACTCACTACAAAACTTTAATGGAAAAAGAAAAACTCAAAGAGCAGATAAAAAATGCTTCTTATAAAACAAGAGAGGATTCTCTTCGCATTACGACAGCATTTGAGAAGACTTTAGATGATGGTTTAGATGTTTAAAAAAGGTGAAATTTACCTTGCACAACTTAATCCAAAAAAAGGAAATGAAGTTGGAAAGATTAGACCTGTTTTGATTTATCAAACAAATTTGCTTAATGATATAGAACATCCAACTACTACAGTTTTACCCCTCTCTTCTCATCTTGTAGAAGATGCTTATCCTCTTCGCTATAGAGTAAAAAAGTGTGAGAGACTAGAACAAGACAGTGATATTTTATGTGATCAAATCAGAACTATTGATAACCGTAGAATTATTCCAAACCCACTAACACAACTCTCTACAAAAGAGCTTTTAGAGGTAGACACTCAAATCAAAATAACATTAGATATAGAAATATGAAAACAGATAAATCCTCTAAAATAGACCATCTTATCACCCAACTTGATTTGGGTGAACATATAGAACAGTTTAAAAGCTTTTTTTCTCGTGAGCACTCTTTATATATAGAAGGTGACCAAGAGCTTCACTTTAAATACATCAAATCTCTTGACACTTTAGAGTTTAAATCACCGCCTAAAGTTGCTGATTTTTTTGAGATTAGAAATCATCTTAAAAAGCATGGTGTCTTAAACTTTGAACAAATTTTTGAAATCGTAAAAGTCGTTCGCTATTTTCGCTACTTTAAACACCGTGAACTAGATGGACTTATCGGCGAATGGATGTCTAAGTTTGACATACCGGTAAAGTTTACAGAAGTTGAGAAGTACTTTACACAAAATGGTGGTTTTGAAGAGAACTTAGATGAAACACTTTTTGGTTTAAGTGCTCGCATAAAAGAGCATCAAAACGATATGAGTGGTTCACTAAAACGCATGATGTCAAGCTCAAAACTCGCAGGTTATCTAGTAGATACTCAAGTGCATTTTCTTAACAATGAAGAGTGTTTACTTGTTCGCGGTGGCTTTAACCATGTCCTAAAAGGTGCTGTTATCGGTCGTAGTACAGGTGGATTTTTTTATGTTGCACCTGATAGCATCTTAAAATCACGTGAAAAAATTCGCTACATTAAACAAGAGAGAGAAGCTATCTTTTATGAGTATGCAAAAGAGTTTTCAGCCAAACTCTCAGAGCTTCAGCCTTTCATAAACTTTATAGATAAAGAGTTTACAAAGTTTGACAACTATCAAGCACGAGTGCTTTTTGCTAAGAGTAAAAACCTGCAACTCATAAAAAGTAAAAACGATAGCAAAATCATTTTAGAAGGCTTTAAACACCCTGCTCTACACAATGCAAAAGCTATCTCTGTAGACTTTTCAAAAAATATACTTATGATTACAGGGGTAAACGCAGGTGGTAAAACGATGCTTTTAAAAAGCATCTTAGCTTCTGCGTTTATGGCAAAATATATTATTCCTATGAGTCTTGATGAGAACAAATCTCATGTTGGAAGTTTCAAATCAGTCTTAGCAATCATAGATGACCCACAAAATGTAAAAAATGACATTTCTACTTTTGCTGGACGTATGCAAGAGTTTTCTAAAATATTTACTGAGAAAAATGCTCTTGTTGGAGTGGATGAGATAGAACTAGGAACTGACTCCGATGAAGCGGCGGCTCTTTTTAAAGTCATCCTTGATGACCTCATAAAACGCAATCAAAAAGTAGTAGTAACAACTCACCATAAACGCTTAGCTGCTCTTATGGCTGACCGTGATGATGTGGAACTTATGGCAGCGATTTATGATGAAGAGCAACGAAAACCGACTTATGAGTTTATGCAAGGTATCATCGGAAAGAGTTATGCGTTTGAGACTGCAAGTCGCTATGGAATAAGCAATCATATTGTAAATGAAGCAAAAGTTGTTTATGGTGACAACTCTGAAAAACTCTCTTTACTCATTGAACGAGGTTCACAACTTGAGCGCGAGCTCAAACAAAAACACAAAAAAGTGGATGAGCGCTTAGAGGGCTTGCGTTTAAAAGAACTTAAACTCCAAGAGATGCAAGAAGCAAATCAAAAAGAGTTAGATGAGCAAAAGTCAGCACTTAAACGCAGCTATGACGTTGCCATAAGCGAAGCAAAAAACGCAGCTAAAGCAGGCGATACAAAAGCCATCCATAGAGCCATGAGTAAGGCGAACAATAAACTTCCTCCAAAAGAAGAAGCACTCAGTATGCAAAAGGATGTTGCGTTTAGTGTTGGAGATAGTGTGAAGTATCACTCAAGCAGAGGTGTTATCGTCTCTATGAAAGGTGAAAAAGAGGCGATGATTGAGATGGATGGAATGAAGGTTCGAGTAAAAACAAAACATCTTCGTCATACTCAAAACAACATACCAAAACCACAAACCAATGTAAAAGTCAGTGTTGAAAAACGGGCAGGTCTCAAGTGTGATTTACATGGTATGCGAGCTGATGAAGCTTGTGAAGTTTTAGACAAATTTTTAAATGATGCTTTGATTAACGGTTGGGATGAAGTTATCGTTTATCACGGCATTGGTACAGGAAAACTCTCTTATGCTGTAAAAAACTTTTTAGCCGCACATCCAAGTGTAAAAGCATTTGGGGATGCACCACAACATCTTGGTGGGTTTGGTGCAAAGATAGTAAGTTTATGAAAAATAGTGTTGCAATAGTTGGTGGTGGGGCTTCTGGACTTTTTTGTGCCATAGTTTGTGCAAGAGCAGACATAAAAGTTACTCTCTTTGAACAAAACACTAAATGTGCAAAAAAAATCCTTGTCTCTGGAAATGGTCGATGCAACATTAGCAACAAAAATCTCTCAAAAAATGATTTTTTTTCAGAAAATCCAAGCTTTGTAGAACCTGCATTAGAAGCTTTTGGGTTTGAAGCTTTTGAAAAATTTAACAAAAATATTGGACTTTTACTCAATGTCTTAGAAGATGGCAGAGCTTATCCACTAAGTAATGAAGCTAAAAGTGTAGCAAAAATCTATGAAGAGTATGCAAAATCTTTAGGTGTACTTTTTCACACAGAGAGTAAAATCACAGACATTCAAATGCTAACAGACAAATATGATGCTGTTGTTGTAGCTACTGGCAGTCGTGCGGCAGAACACTTAGGCGGAAACAGCGATGGGGAAGATTTTGCCACTGTGTTTGGACATACTCTCATTCCTGCTTATCCAAGTCTAGTACAACTCCATCTCAACTCTAAAATAGCCCCAAAAATGAGTGGAGCTAAACTAAACGCAGCGGTTACTCTTCTTATAAACCATAAAAAAGAGCAGACGATTTTTGGTGATGTTTTGTTTACAAACTATGGTGTTTCTGGTTTTGCCATTTTAGACCTTTCACAACGTGCGAGTCAAGCACTTTTAAATTATGAAGCTGTTAATCTCTCTATTAACTTACTTCCAAACTTTTCCATGCAACAACTCTCTACTCATATTTTACAAGTAGCCTCTAGCACACCTGCATTTACTCTTTTAGATATTTTAGTTGGTTTAGTTCCACTTAAAATAGCTCAAGGAGTTATCGCTTCTGTAGAATTATCCGACACATTTTCAGCACAAAACATCCATACAAAACTAGCAAAAAAAATAGCGAACACACTTCTAAATTGGCGATTTGAAGTAGAAGATACTCATGGATTTCGTCATGCGGAAGTAAGTGGTGGTGGCATCAATACTTTAGAAATTGATGAGAACACAATGAAAAGTAAAAAATGTCATAATTTATACTTTTGTGGTGAAGTGCTTGACATAGTCGGTAAACGCGGGGGTTACAACTTTGCTTGGAGTTGGGCAAGTGCATATCTAGCTGCTCAAAATATTATAAAAAATGCCAATACATAAAATTCATAGGGGATATATTTTCATCTTGAGTGTACTCTTTAG
>ERZ890604.592-NODE-592-length-12147-cov-7.606021_pt1 | contig 12147 bp, 12 predicted proteins | sample MGYA00521097_ERZ890604 | MGnify/ENA primary metagenome ERZ890604 (study PRJEB32303, sample SAMEA104408625) | aquatic metagenome | biome: Brackish water; feature: Chemocline; material: water | place: Baltic Sea | collected 2014-10-26T21:54:00 | depth 120 m ... | reverse complement strand
AGACCTGATGCTAAAGTAGCCAAGGGTAATAAGATTACTTATAAACAGTGGTGTGATAAGTATAATATTAAAATATTTTCAACAAAAGAAATAAAGGAGCTAAAGGAATGGACGAAGATAACATAAATCCTAACCATTACAAGCGTGGTAATATAGAATGTATTGATTTTATTCTAGACCAAGATATGGATTATCTCACCGCTAGTATTTGCAAATATGTTTTTCGATGGCGTTATAAGAATGGTGTAGAAGATTTAAAGAAGGCTCGGTGGTTCTTAGATAAACTTATAGAGCACGAAGGAGGTCAGTATGTCTCTAACACTGAATGAATTAAAGGAACGTATAATTCAAGAGATAATAGACCCTTGTACTTTATGTGAAATCTTAGACATAACAACAGAAGATTTGTTACACGAGTTCGAGGATAAACTTATGGATAAACGAGAGGAGTTTGAAGATGAAGATGATGATGATACCGATTGAGAATTTTGTTCTATTGATATCTGCTCTGTTAATAATAGGAGGTTTCTTGTTATGGAGACACGGTTCTAAGTGTTATGACCGAGGGATAACAGATGCTATCCTGATGCACAGAGAAGGAAGACTACACTATAACACTTACTTAGATGACAATGGCGACAAGATGGTCAACATTGAAATCGACCCAATGGAGGATGAATGAACACATTACCAAATGATTACCAAAACTTTATAGCACTTAGTAGGTACGCCCGATGGCTACCTGAGAAGAAGAGACGAGAGACGTGGGAAGAAACTGTCGCTCGTTACTTTGACTTTATGGAAGTACATCTCAAAGAGAATACCAATCAAGAGTTAGTGCCTAAGACTAGGAAGATACTTGAAGATGCTGTACTTAACTTAGAAGTTATGCCTAGTATGAGAGCTCTTATGACAGCAGGTCCAGCACTAGCTAAGAATCATATTGCAGGTTATAACTGTGCTTACTTAAGCGTAGACCACCCTAAAGCATTTGATGAATGTCTATTCGTTCTGATGCACGGTACTGGTGTAGGCTTTAGTGTTGAACGTCAGTTCGTAAACAAACTACCTGAAGTACCAACAGATATGGTTGACATTGATGATGTCATAGTAGTACAAGATTCTAAGGAAGGGTGGCAGTCTGCATTCCGTAAGCTGATTACTTATTTATATGATGGTGAGATGCCTAAGTGGGACTTTTCTAATGTCAGACCTAAAGGTGCTAGGCTCAATACCTTTGGTGGTAGAGCTAGTGGACCTGAACCTCTACTTGATTTGTTTAACTTCTCTACTAACATCTTTAAGGAAGCAGGTGGGCGTAAGCTAACAAGCTATGAGTGTCACCGTATGATGTGTAAGATAGCAGAGGTTGTAGTTGTAGGTGGTGTGCGTAGGTCAGCTCTTATGTCTCTATCTAATCTAACTGATGAACGTATGCGTGGTGCTAAGTCTGGACAGTGGTGGTCTACTACACCAGAGATGGCTCTAAGTAACAACAGTGTATGCTACACAGAGAAGCCAGACATTGGTATCTTTATGAAAGAGTGGACATCCTTGTACGAGTCTAAGTCTGGTGAGCGTGGTATCTTTAATAGAGAAGCTGCGATTAAACAGGTAGCTAAGAGTGGCAGGCGTGATACTAACCACGACTTCGGATGTAATCCTTGTAGTGAAATACTATTGAGAGACGGACAGTTCTGTAATCTAACTGAGGTAGTAGTAAGAGCCCACGATAAACAGTCAGACATACTACGTAAGGTTAGACTAGCTACTATACTGGGTACATTTCAATCATCACTAACTAATTTCAAAAGGTTAAGACCTAAGTGGGTACACAATACAGAAGAGGAAGCACTACTTGGTGTGTCTTTAACTGGCATTATGGACAACAGCTTTATGAACGGTAGCGAGAGGAAAGATAGAGGATACTATGGTAAGCGTAACCTACCTGACTTCCTTGCAGATTTACGTAAAGAAACAGTAGCAACAAATAAACACTGGGCTGAACTAATGGGTATCAATCAATCTACTGCTACTACTGCTATTAAACCTAGCGGTACAGTCAGTCAGTTAGTTGATAGTGCTAGTGGTATACATACTAGACACAATGATTACTACCTACGCAGGGTAAGAGCAGACGCTAAAGACCCAATAGCACAGCTAATGGAAGACCAAGGCATACCTTGTGAGCCTGATGTTATGAAACCTAATAGCGTTAAGGTATTTACATTCCCTATGAAAGCACCTGAAGGAGCTATACTTAGGAATGATAGGACTGCTTTGCAACAGCTAGAGCTATGGCTCACTTACCAAAGATATTACTGTGAGCACAAGCCTAGTGTAACCATTAGTGTTAGAGAGCACGAGTGGATGGAAGTAGGAGCGTGGGTATACAAACACTTTGATGAAGTGTCAGGTGTAAGTTTCCTACCACACTCTGACCATTCATATCAGCAAGCACCATACGAAGACTGTACTAAGAAAGAGTACACAGCACTGGCTAAGAAGATGCCTAAAGCTGTGAACTGGGACTTAATCAGTGAGTATGAGCTTACTGACCAAACTGTAGGTACTAAGACACTAGCTTGTACTGGTAGTGTGTGTGAGTTAGTTGACCTAGTAGAAGAAGAGAGAGATGTAGAATGAATCTCTTAATAATAATACTAGTAGGTGTAGGGATTATCTTTCTTGATGATAGTCCTAAAGATTTACCAACAATAATTGAGGAGCAGTTAATCTGCCAACCTTTTGATTCAACATTATGTATAGGATGGAAAACAGAATGATATATAAAATAAGAGATTTAATTATGTTATTAATAGCAGGTACAACAGCAGGTTGTATGGTGTATGTAGTTATGTTTTTAAATGCACTACAGAAAGGATGGCTTGTATGAATGAGAGTAAAGTTATAGAAGCACTCAACGGTTTGCAGTATAACTTTGAACCGATGGACGACAAGTTCTCTAGGTATGATGCCTTTGATAAAGACCACGGTATTATGTTAGAGATTAAATGCAGGAATAAACATTACCCTGATACTATAATTGAGAGGATGAAATATGATTGGAATAAAGAGTTTGCAGAGAAAAACAATTTTGAATTTTGGTACGCAGTATCTATGCCTGATGAAAAAGCTGACACCGGTGTCACGATTATTTATGTCTTTGACCCTGCCAATATGGAGGATGAAGAAGAAGGTTATGACTTTAAGTGGCACACAAAAAAACTCCCTCAGAACACGGAGTTCAAAGGGAGGAGTTGGATTGACAAAGAGGTAGGGTATCTACATATAGATGATGCTCTTATGTCCTTTACCGAGAGGACGAGTCATTAGATAAGAGACTAGCACTAAACATACCTGCTGTTCCTTTTCTTCTAGATAGTCTCCCCTGTTCATAAAGTATATTAGCAGGGGTGGCTTTTTTCATTGTAACTTTGCGTATCTCTTCACCCCAGCTAGTCCCTCTATTTCCTACTGACTGTATAGGAACTGCATTTTCAATAGCATTCTTAGGTTTAGGAATGCCCATAATTTTATATTTATATTTAGCAAAATCATTTATATAAGGCGGAGTAACAACTAACAATCTATTAGGTAGTGTTTTCTTAAGGACAGCACCAACTACCGGTAAGTTCTCTAAAAAATTGTGCTCGTCACTTACAGTTAATATAAATTTTCCATTCGGTTTAATGCCAACTAGAGCATTAACACCTCCTTCCGTAATTGAAGTCCCTGTCTTTCCAAAGTTTGCCCAGACATTGCCTGTTTCTTTATCTATCTTAAACGAAGGAATACCTTCTCTATAATTTCCTTTCATTAATAAATCTTGTAGTTCTTCTAAACTATTAGGCTTTGATTGTCCTATAGCCTCTGCTATATCAGAAAAAGTTTTAGAGCGTAGAGTAATATCATCATAATGTTGACCACTTCTACCACCTGTCCTACCTTTATCTTCCAAACCTCCCCTCTTTATAAATATTTTAGTCTTTCCTTTTGCTTTATTAATTGGGACACCATCTTTACTTAGCTTACCTGCAACACTTGAAGCTACCTTCCAGTCTTTACCGGCTACTTTATTTAATATTTTATTTGTAAAGCCCTCGTCTTTCCAAACAGTACCTATGTGGTTTTCAATAAAAGCATTTTCTGCTTTAGAAGCAGTTCCTATACCGCCACCATAACCAGAAGAAAGTTTATTGTATGAGCCTTTAGTAAATGGCTGGTATCCATTAACACCTAAATTCATATTAAAATCTTTAAGTATTTGTTTAGAGCCTACTCTACCAGACTGCTCTATTATGTGTGCGTTATAAAAAAGTCTGTGTACTTGTTCTATCTCCCTATATTTAGGAGATAAAATATTTTGATTGGTAAGCATATTTTTATTTATGCCTTCACCTCTGTATAAAGCCATAGCTTCTGGGTCCATCACAGTCCTAGAAAAGTTTTTAATTCCTTCCTTAGCTACTGTTGCAAATCCTCCAATCTTTTGAGCTGCTCTATAACCTCCCTTATCTACACCAAAATCTTTTACTACAGAATCAGCTTGAGTTATAAGAGGTGTTTGCATACCAATCTTATCTGAAAAGTAACCCTTCTTTAGCCCCTCTTGTATTTGTTTTTTACTTGGGTTTAAACCATAATAATTAGGAATGTAATTAGGAAAAGATGAAGTAAGTAAACCTTTCATCGCTCCCTTTTGTGTATCAGCACCTGCCTTTGAAGCAGACTTTATACCTTTCATTCCTTTGTATATCATACCAACAGGTAAAGCATTTAAAGGGTCTACTACTAGGTTTAATAAAGTAGAAGCTATGTAAGAACTAGTCTCACCAAACCCTTCTCGTTCCGACCACCCCTTCTTAGCTAAGTCTTCATCAAATAATTGTTCAAAATCATAGTTTTCTTCTTGATTCCAACCACGAATCATACCCTCAAAGCGAGTCTCATCTTTTCTCTTACCACCCACAAAGTATCCTTGTAGTGCATTAGATGGTTTGTCTATAGCACTTAGTGCATCAGTAAACCAACCCATTATTGAGCCTTCTTAAGTGCTTGACCTGCTTCACCTTGTATTCTCTTTAACTCTTTCCTCAGTCTTTCTATTTCTTTATCATAAGATGCAGAGTTTATACGTCCACCTGCTTTGTTTCCTGCCATCTTTCTTATCTTCTTAGTTAGAGAATCTATTTTATTTTTATACTTGTAACTTACACGCATCTCCATTTTCTTTTCATCATAGGTTTTAACTTTAATACCTATAGCTCCTAACAAAGATTCGTTTAAAGTTCTATCATCTTTAGTTGGGTGTCTCTGACCATTAGATTTATATGAATCCCATATGTTCCAGCCCTGATTCCACATAGGCATAAACTCTTTACCTATTATACTCTCCCTATTCCACCCTATTCTAGCAGACAGCTCGTCTGTGGTAGAACCAGAGCCAACTCCGGGAGCTACTTGTTTAGTGAAAGTATCAAAACCTGTTACCGCTTTAGCTATACCGCCAATAGCACCACCTGATGGCTGCAAAGGTGCGGGTAAGAATGGAACATTAAATCCCTGTTCTTTAGTTTGTAACATATCACCTGCAGGAATCCACCTAGATACATCTAGATATTTCTCATTAGGTAATTTAATTAATGTGTTAGCTCCGGGAATATTTAGAACATCAAATCCCATCTTTAATTCTTCTTGTCTCTTACGCTCTGTCCTATACTCAGAATCATCAGCAGCTAAATCATTAGCAGCATTTAAGATTAGACCCCACTTAGCTATCTTCCAAGGTCTCTTAAGCATAGTCTCAGCTACGATAGGTGCAGCTCTGTATGTGTAAGAGATGAAAGGCATAGCAGTCTCACGCATAAGCTCAACAGCAGGTGCATCAATTTCATAATCCAACATATACTTGCGAGCAAACTTACCTGCTTCAGCATACTGGTCATCAGTAGGTTTTAAACCTTCTTTGACATTCTTAGCTAGGTGGTCTTTAAACAGAGCTAATCTAAATACACCATCCTCTGCACTATAGAGTTTATCCATAGGGGTTTTAGCTGCGTGTTTCTTAGTTCCTTCCCACAGATTGTTTAATAATTCACCATCATTCTGTTTACCTATCTTCATATATCTAGCATAGGTATCCATCTCAAAATCTGTAAGTTCTCTCTTCATCATATCAGCATCAAAGACACCTAGCTTCTCAGCCATTCTAAAGTCTTCACTTTTTACTTTGTTGTCTCCTTTCCTTACAAATGCTTGATAGAAGTCTTTACCTGCAGAACCAAGGTGTTTATAATTAGCATCTACTAAGTCATAGAGTACAACATTAGACATCACGTTATTCATATGTACTACTGGGTTTAAAGAAGTTTTAGTTCTCTTCCAATACTGTAGTGTCTTATGGTGTAGCCTAGCAAAACCACCAAAACCATCACCACCTTGTCTATATCTTTTCATTCTATCAGCCCAAACTAAATCCCTATGGACTTCAGGTGATACGTGTCGACCTGCTAGATTTCCAAATCTTTTAACTTTAGTATTCTTTCCACCCACCTTTACAAAGTCTTGGGGTATCATCTTCCAATCATCAGGTATGTTTTCTTTAGCTGTATTTTTAGGTAACACAACATCATCACCCATCTTACCTATGTCATCATAGAATTTAAAAGCAGCAACATCATTAGACATTAACTTACCAGTCTTAGCAAGAGCAAATGTTGAGCTTATAATCTCACCCATCTTTTCTCTCTGCTCAGGAGTAAAGTCTTTGTTCATAAGAATCTTATTCTTATCTTTCTTAATTACTCTATATCCATTAGCTTCTTCTTCTGCTATTCTTTGAGCTACTGTCTGTCCCTTCCTAGGGTAGAATGTTTTATCTCTACCTCTACGTACAAACTCTGAAGCAATAACACCTACGTTATTTGTATCTCTTATAATTCTTTTGTTTGCTTTAGGTCCTTGTGTGCTTTCATATGAACGGTATAAGTATTTCTTTTTGTTAGCTTCAAATACTTTTTTATCTAATAGACCTAAACTTGTAAGTTCTTTTCCTAACTTATTTACAATAGTTCTACCTTCTTTTCCTAATGCTTTTAAATCAGGAGTTAATAAATCTTTGTCTACCCTACTTAGTTTTTCGTCAGTCATTAACCTATACAAAGCTCTATCTTCTTCAGGCTTTAACCTAGCAAATTTCTCTAGTACATCATTGAAATCACCAGCCCATTTGTTTTCCATCTGCCTTCTAGTACCTTTAGCCTTTATAAATTTTTCAGGAAGACCATAATTTTCTATGAAGTAAGCACCAAGATTATTAAATTTCTTACCTCTCCAAGTTTCATCACCACCTTTGATTGCTCTACCTGTAGCTTTAACACCTTGATAGCCTAATCCTACAGGACCAGCTATGGATTTCTGTAGTAGGTTTAAATCAGAATTTAGTTTACCTGCGTCTATAGCTTTAAGAGTTTCACCATACCCATTCTTTAGAGAAGGTAGTATAGTCTTATTAAACTTATACATAGCAGGAGACAATACACCACCACCAGCAATACCTAATAGAGTATTGTTGACACGAGACATACCTTCTTCTTCATCTACGTAACCTAAAGGTGCGGTAAGACCCCCTGCAATAACTCCGGCTTTAACCGCAGACAATAAGTTCTTAGCTTTCATACCCGGAATGAACCAACCTACTGGGTCACCAAACAAACCTGCAGTATATGCAGCCATCATAGACCCACCATACTCTTCGTTCCTGAGATACATATTAAGTCTTTTCTGGTCTTTAGCCATCTGCTCTTCGTCAGTACCAAGGAGTTGCTTGACTCCTCGCCAAGTATCTTGCATACCCATACGAGCTACAAAGGCTAGTCTGTCTGCTTGTGTTTCTTCACCATACTCTGGCGATATTTCACCACGCAAACCTGCAGTAGATTTTTTAGTTCTAATATCTGTTTCATCTACACCTCTACTGTCTTGGTAGATAGCAAATCTTTCTTCAAAAGTTGACATAAACTATTCCTTATTTTTTAACTCGATATACTTTTCCGTTTATTCTTTTATATGCACCTCTCTCTATTGCTTCTTCTATCATTCTTTCTTTGAAAGCCTTACCACCAAACGTATATTTCATAAACTCTGTATTTGAAATTTCTTCTAACTCAGGTTCAGTTTTTTTAATGTTCCCTTCTCTTCCGGTCATCTCTACTTTCTGACCTTCTAAAGAAGAAGCATATTCTGTTGCTTCACCTACTTTACTTTCCATTATTAACTGAGTAAGGTACTGAGCGTTAGTAAGTGTGTTAGCTTTTCCATCAATCTTAGCAGGAATTTTACTAAGGTTAGTTTTATCAACTTGAAATAAATCACCCAATCTTTTTATATCTACTTTTTCAACTTTAACATCTTGCCTAGGCAGACCGTTCTCACCTTCAGTTGTTACAATACCGGCTACCTCACTACCATCTTTAACTTGACTGTTATTAAAGTCAGTTTCTAGTTTTAAGTTATAGCCTGCTCGTGTACCACCCTGACCTTTCATAATAATATTTAAACCTTGCTCGCCCGTAACATTCTTCTGAGCCCAATCTAAGAAGTCTGGAGTGTTTTCTTCCCATTGTCCTCCACCAGTAATATCACTTCCTACAAAGAACCTTTGTTTATACTGGTCCCATATGTTGTCATATACTTTAGATTCTTCTGTGCTTAATCCATACTCTCCAGTGACCAGTAACGCAGGGTCAGTAACATCATCATATTTATTTGTCTCTGGGTTAAACCTTTGAAGTCTGTCATCCACCGTAATAAACTCACCCTTAGCAGGCATATCTATACCTTTCTCGTTAAGTTTAGTTTCTATCTCAAGTGCTGCAGTCTGTGCTTCTATAAAAGCATTTTTAGTATCGTTGTTAAAAGTAAACGCTTCGTTTTCTAATACAATATTATCTGTCTGAGCAACTTTAAAATCTCTATCAGCTTCAGCAAGTAACTCTTTAATATCATAATCTTTCTGCCACTGTTCATCAGTTATTAGTGACCTTGCTTCTCTAAACTCAAAGTCATTTTGTTCTAATGCTGAGCGAGCTTCTGCGATACTAAGTTCACCTTGTCTAATCTCATTAATAATACCATCTTGTACCTGAGCATAATCAAACTGAGCTTGCTTAAGAACATTATCATCAGTAGCTAAATTTACATACTGCTCATCTTTCCACTGTAGGTGTCCAAATTGTTCTTCATTTAAAGCAAATGTCTTACCAAATTCAAATGCACTTTGGTCTTGTGCTTTCTCTTGAACTACAACTTGTCTCTCAGTTAATGCTAATTTCTTATTCTCTAATCCTTGAGTCCTAGCCTTATCTAAAAACTTCTGACCTATTCCCGGCATACCTGCTTGAATAAATTCATTAGCTAATTTCATAGAACTCTTAGGGTCATTAGGGTCTAGATTAGCAGCACTTTTCATAATGCTAGTTATCTTCTCAGTCTTTTCTTGTTGTGCAGTTTTCATACCTGCCATACCAGCGAGGTTTTGCATAAGCATACCTCCTGCCTGAGTTGCCCCATATACAGTAGCACGTCCCGGTTGTAGTTGGGCTACGTTCAAAGCCCTATCTCTTATTCCTACATTGTCTGCGGTAGCTGCATCAAAGATGTTAGACATACCAAACATAGATTCTTCTGCCATTATATCCTACTCCTATTGTTATAAGACGACAACAGAGAATTTGCATATTTCTTTGCTGGGTCTAACCAACCTGATGTTGCTTCTGATATTAACTTACCATCACTATTATACTGTGCTGCTTGTCCTTGCATACCACTCCAGAATCCTGATTTAGTATCTGCATAGTTAGTGCCTGCTAGTGATGTACCTGCCATATTAGCATTTACATTAGAACTTTGACCTACCATTCGACCTAAGTCTGCTTGAGGAGTTAGCATACCTGCTACGTTCATAGCGTTAGAACCAAAGCCTTGACTTTCTGCTGCTAACATTTGCCTATAATCCATACCAGTTCTCATAGCATTCATTTGACCGCCAAGTCTGCTCTGGTTTATAGCATCTTCAGTAGCTAGTTTGTCGTAGTACCCTTGAGTACCACCAATTCTACCAGAAGCTAGTGCTGCTTCCTGACCTTGCATTCTAGATTGAGCATAAGCATTTGCATTTAAGTCTTCAAATCTCTGGAACTGCTGTTGTTCCATAGCATATGGGTCACCCATCATACCCTGAAGTTCAGTGGTTGCCATATCTGATGTACCTAACCATTGGTTCATAAGGTCCTGATACTCAGGAGCTAGAGTAGACATAATCTGTTTAGTCTCAGGGTCGAACTCTACGTTACCTGCAGGACCTTGACTACTCCAAGGCAAAGACCTTTCGTATGCTAAGGTATTCTGTTGCTCCTGCCACTTTCTATTCTCTTCAGCAAGTTTAGCTTGCTTGTTACCACCAAAGATACTTCCAATAGAACTGAAGAGACCACCTAAGTCTATGCCACTTTTACTGCCCCCACCACCTTTAGTATTAGTAGTTCCACCTTGTGTCCTAGCTAAATAATCACCTCTTGCCATTCTATTCTCCTATCCTGTTAATCATATTAAATTCCATTATCTCTTTGTAGTGACACACTTGTACCACCATTATGTGATGTATCTGCACCCGTTACTGAATGTCCTTCATACAAATAATGGCTAGTTGAATCATTACCTGTAAAAGTACCATCACTTGTAACCATACGATAGCCCTTTCGTAATACATATGTCCACGTTGAGTCTTGTCCCGGACCTTGCGTATAACCTTGACTTACAAAAGCAGCAGTATGACTACTTTGTATAGTAGAAACACCGTTCTCTAAGTCATTTGAATCAGGTGCTAAACTAAAACTAAACATTACAGTATTAGAAGAAAAGTCACTAACACCAAACACATCCGTAGTTCCAAACTTAACTAACCCTGTTGCAGTAGGTGAGCTTACGGTAGTACCGTTGAATACTATGGTATGAGTATTCCAATTTAAAGTAGTACCGTTAAAGACTATAGGCATTATGAAGTGGCAATGGTTAATGTTGTTCCAGATAACGAGGCTTTAACTAAGCCAAGTACACTAGAAGATGCAGCAGGAGTATTAGCCTGTACAAATGCTGTTGTAGCTATCTGTGTTGTGCTTGTTGCTGTAGCTGCTGTTGGTGCTGATGCTGTTCCAGTAAATGTCGGACTTGCAATATTTGCTTTTAAATCATCAGCTGCTTTAACAAAAGCTGTTGTAGCTACTACTGTTGAGTCAGTACCAGCAGTAGCTGTTGTTGCGCTAAATGCTTCTGAAGCACTACCATTAACATCTGCTTTAGTGTTTATTGCAGCTTTTACAGCAGTAAATTCTGTATGAAAGTCACCACCACTTATTACTTTGTTAGCATCTGAATCAGCAAGTGCATCCTTGCCAGACCAAGATACTGCTAAATCATAATTTGCCATTATCTTATTTTCCCTTGTTTGTGAAGAAGTGTTAAATCTTGTAATGAAGCATCATAGCCATTACTTTGTATACTTATTGAAATCTTAAGGTTCTTAGCAGAGCCTGTTAATGATGTTCTGTATTCTCTCAGTCCGTATAAAGGAGCGTAAGTAGAATTGCTAGGGTGTGTTGCTGCTACGTGTGTATGACTTACACCAGTTCCAGTACCAGAACCAGCACCTGTTGCTTGAAATACAATACCTATTGTGTTAGCAGAAGCACCTATTGCTGTAAAATCTGTACTACCAACAGTTGCAATAGCGTAATATGAATCCGTTACAAAAGAACCTGCAGTTGTGGTAGTTACTGTTGTTAATCCATATAAAGAACTAGAAGCTCCCCATAAAGATGTAGAACCTGTCGTAGTAGGATTTAATGTTATAGACGTAGTCTTAGAAGGACTAGAACTAAAGTCTTTATACCACTTAAGACCTAATGTAGCACCTGACCCACCTTCAAGAACCATAAACAATCTCTTTAATAGAGAAGCTCCTACAGACTCACCTAAGTTTACCCAAGTAGTTTCAAAGCTACCAGTGTAAGAAGCATTAGTATAAGTAGATGCTCCAGCTAAATCAATATCATAGTAACCTTCATAACCTGCAATACTACCATCTTT
>ERZ890604.591-NODE-591-length-12163-cov-19.756277_pt1 | contig 12163 bp, 13 predicted proteins | sample MGYA00521097_ERZ890604 | MGnify/ENA primary metagenome ERZ890604 (study PRJEB32303, sample SAMEA104408625) | aquatic metagenome | biome: Brackish water; feature: Chemocline; material: water | place: Baltic Sea | collected 2014-10-26T21:54:00 | depth 120 m ... | reverse complement strand
CGTAGAGAATTAATTTAGAAATTGCAATAGATGCGAACTGAAAGTTACTCACTCAGTTCGCTTTTTAATTAGAGTAAAAACATGTTTTTATATTACAGGAGTAATTTATGTCACAAGCAAGTGATTACATTGAAAATGAAATCCTAGACCACGTTCTAGGTAACGGTGCGTTCACAAGTCCTGCGACTTTGTTCGTTCGTTTATACACATCAGCAACAGACGATACTGGTGGTGGTACTGAAGTAACTGGTGGTAGTTACGCGGCTACTGCATGCACATTCGGTGCAAGTACTACTAACGGTGTTGTAACAACATCGGGTACAGTTACATTCCCGACAGCAACTGGTGCTTGGGGTACGGTAACACACCTAGCAATTTGGGATGCCGCTACTGGAGGTAATCAAATCAGTCATGGTGCACTTGATGGTGTAGGAGGCAAAACAGTAACGACGAACGATACATTTGAAATTAGTGCAGGACAACTAACGCAAACTGTTTCAGGTACAGCAACTGATTACCTTGAGCAGAAAGTAGCAGACCATATCTTTAGTGAAGGTGCAAGAACGTACACACCTGCTTCAGGTATCTACATTGCGATGTTCAGCGCTTTACCTACAGACGCAGGAACTTATGCAGAAATAGCATCTACAGGTTCTTACGCTCGAGCAAATGCTACAGGTGCTTTTGCTAATGCAGTATCAGGAACTTGTACTAACGATGTTAGTATCGACTTCCCAACTGCTACAGCGAATTGGAGTGCTACTGCTACACATTACGGTATCTTTGATGCTTCTACAGCAGGCCAAATGTTATTCTGGGACCTTTTAGACGAGAATAAGACTGTAACTAACGGAGATACGTTAAAGTTCCCGATTGGTGATATTTCTATCTCACTAGCGTAATAATATTAGAGAGTGCTTAATTGCACTCTCTTTTAACTTCAAGGAGTTATTAATGTCTGTTATGTTAATTAAAAAAGGCGACAACGGTGTTATCAAAGATGGCACTGTACTCGCAGTTAAACAAGATGATTGGATTTGGGGTAAAGCGGAAAACGATACTGAGTTATTTGTAAAAATAACCGTACCGAACGCACCTATTGCAGATTTCAAATATCTTGAAGCAAGCGTGCATACTGAAGAACATGAACTTGTTCATTATCGCAAGCAAACAATTAACTACAATGATATAGCAGATATTAATAACTCAACATTAAGCGAAATTGAAAGTAATCTAACAGTGAGAGTATAATGCCTACAGTAGTAACTAAAACATTAGATAGTACAGGTGCAGGCGATTATACTACTTTCAGTGCGTGGGCATCGTTTGTTGGTAGTGATTTAGTTACTGCTGATGAACAACACATTCTTGAGTGTGTTGACACAGGTGCTTACTTTGACATGGGTACATCAACACTCGACATGTATGGCGTAAGCACTGATGCCACTCGTAACATTATTATTCGAGCACAGTCGGGAAGTGAAACTAACTTAACTAAAGGCTCAGGTTTTCAATTCTACTCAGCAGAATATTACGACCACTTAGTTGGTGGTAGCACGAATTACATTACATACGAGAATTTAGAGTTCGTTTCACCAAACGCAACTCAGACAGCAGGTATCACCAATACACACGACATGACTTTCACCAATTGTTTGTTCGAAGGTGGTAAGTACGTTATAACAAATGCTAGTAATACAACGTACGACCATCTTTACGATAATTGTAAATTTGAACAAGTTGTTACTTCTAATTACAGTCATTTATTCACTACTTGGGGTAATGAAGCACATGACGTAATATTCAGGGATTGTGAATTTATTAGTGATGCAGTGGACGAATATAATTCAAATATACTTGATTTAGCGCAGTGTTACAACTATACCTTTGAGCGTTGTACAATTACTTCAACTAACCAAGCCTATGGTTGTCATGTCACTAATTCAGGTGCTACAGGAGGTTATTATCGGTTTTACGCGTGTAAATTCTCGTGTACTAATCCAAATGCAAACAATACTACTGGTTTTGCTGTTACTGATAATCTAACTGGCAATATCGCAATTGACATTTACAACTGTGAGTTTGGTGGCTTCCCAAATCAAGTATCGACGAACGACAATACTACTTACTCAACCATCACTATTAAAAACACTATATCAGACAAAGGCTTTGGTAGTTACGGTAGTAGAGGATTCGATGCTAGTTCGACAAACAACGCAAATGCTACAGGTAGTTCACTCGGTTCTAATTCAATAACACTCGATAATGATGATTGTTACGACTTAGGCAGTGGTGATTTAAGACTTATTACAGGTAGTAGTCTGTTAGGTGCAGGTGTTGATTTAACAGCAACCGTGCCTAAAGATGTTTTAGGTGTTACTTACACAACACCGATGAATATTGGTGCAGAACAAGCAACCTATGCGATTACAGCAACTGAATTAAAGTACACTGTTAAAGCAGATGGTACAGGTGATTATACTACGCTCAGTGGTGCGTTAGCAGGTGCTAAGACGACAACTTCGAGTAACACGATAACAGCAGACAAGTACGTAACAATTGAATGTTACGACCAAGGTAGTTTGATTACTGATGTTGTTGATATTTCAGGTTGGACTACAGGTTTCAGAACACCTATTACGATTCAAGCAGCGGTTGGTAGTGAAACTACATTCAGTAGTGGCACAGGATTTGGTATTACTTCAAGTTCAACCACCACAATGCTGATTAATGTCAATAATGTTACTGTTAAAAACATCGAAATACATAATACCAATACCATTTCTGCCTCAAAAAATCTACTTGTTGGTAACAGTGGACAGTATGGTGGTAATTTTGTACTAGATAGTTGTTTTGCAACGTCAACATACGCAAAAACTGTGCTACTTGAAAGCGGTGCAAGACACGCATTAGTTAAAGATTGTACAGTAACACAAACGAATGCAGGTGCGACTGAGTATTGTTTAAGAACAAATGATTGGGGTGGCACAACAATGACAGTACAAGACTGTTATATTGAAACTCTTTCAACGCAAAGTGGGTGTAAGTCTGTAATGCTAGCAGGTAGTGGTGCTGAAGTACTAAAACGCTGTATTGTAAAAGCGACTGCAGGTGCACACGGTATTCGAATAACTAGTACCGCCAAAATCTCATCATGTTTGGTTATTGGTAAATCAACACCGATAACAGGTACGAAGGGTATCTTTCGTCAAGGTGGGCCAGAGTGGACATCACAGGTATACAATGTCGTTGTAACGGGTTTCGATACAGGTATCACTAACTTGTTCACTGATAATATGCACGATATTAGATGTAGAAACAGCGTAGTATTCAATTGTAATACATCATGGACTTCGCCTACAAATACTAACTTGTGGGACCTAGGTAATTCGAAATTCAACGCTAGTTTTGATACTAGTGCTGCGGATATTCTTGGTAGTGATTCAGTAACAGGTATTACTTCTTCAGATTTCAATGATACTTCAACTGGTGATTACAGACTTGCAAGCACAGGTAGTGCTTTAGAAGATGCAGGTTTCGATGTATCAGGTTTTAGTTTCGCCTCAGCAACAGACTTAAACGGTGTTGCATGGACAGTACCGTATAACATAGGTACGTACGAAGGCGTATTTGTTAGTGGTGGTAGCACTACACATAACGGTGTTGCATCATTAGCATTAGTGTTCGCAATGGACGAAAATGCTATTGTTAGCGGTGCTACTGGAACTGCACATACTGCAAGTTCATCACAAGTAATTGATTTCACTTGTACAGAAGATTGTTCGAACGCTAGTACAGCGTCAAGTAGCGCTATTACAGCGTTTACTTGTACAGAAGATGCAAGCGTACTTCAGTTAGCATCAAGCAATAATAACGCTGTATTCAGCAATGTTGAAGATGCTAGTATATTACATAGTGCAAGTGCTAGTCATGAAGTTATTACATCTAACACAGAAGATTTAGGTGTTAGACATTACGCTACTTCAACGCAAACATTATCATTCACTAATACAGAAGATTGTTCGGTTAACACCACAGCAACTTCATCACAAGCAATTGAGTTTGCTAACACTACACAAGCAAGTGTTAGCATTCCTGCAACTGCATCTACATCATTAACTTTCTCGAATACAGAAGATGTTACAGTTGCTCAAACAGCAACGTCTACAAGTGCAATTGTATTCAGTAATGATGAAGATGCTTCTATTGTGCACAGTGCAAGTGCAAGCCACGAACTAGTATCATCTAGCACAGAAGATTTAGGTGTTAGACATACTGCTACTAGTTCACAAGCAATATCATTCAACAGTGATACAAATGTTACTGTTGTGCGACCTGCAAGTGCAAGTGTAAGTGTGTTGTTCAGTATTAACGAAGATGCAAGTGTTCAGCAATCAGCATCAAGTAGTGCTGTTACTGTGTTTAGTAACACTACAACTGTACATAGTACTGTTAGTGCAAATGCATCACATGTACAAGTGTTCAACAACGATGAAGATGCTTCTATTGTGCACAGTGCAAGTGCTAGTCATGAAGTTATTACATCTAATACAGAAGATTTAGGTGTTAGACATTACGCAAGTTCAGCACAAGCAATTGATTTCACTTGTACAGATACACCTTCAGTATTAAGAAGTACTTCAAGTACTGCTAATGTAGAGTTCAGTAACACATCATCAACATTACTAACATTAAACGCATCTGCTTCAAGTGCAATTGTATTCAGTAACACAGCAAATCCAGTTACGATTGTGTTTGGTAGTGCTACACACGATTTAACATTCAGTAACGACGAAGATTGTAGTAATCACATCACATTATCAACACCGATTGATTATGTGTGGACTGATGAATCAACTTGGACTGATTGGTTAAGTTGGGCAGGTTTAGACCAATTAAATCACAGTACAATTACTGCAGGTGATGAAGATACGAGCGTGCATCATGTTGCAATAAGTAGTAGTGTACTTTCGTTTAGTAACGATGAAGATTGTTCTGTACAGCACAATGCTACTAATAGTAGCGATGTAATATTCACTAATGATGAAGATGCATCAGTAAAACATAACGCTACTGCATCACATGACGTAATTACTACTGCTGATGAAGATGCACATGTGCTACATAAAGCAACTGCTACCATTAGTGTTGTGTTCAGTAACAGATTAGATGAATATTATGTAGACCATCAAGCAAGTGTTAATCACAACACAATCTTCAGCAATGAAGAAGATGCTCATGTGCTACATAAAGCAACTGCATCACATAACGTTATTACACGCAATGATGTTGATGCGGACATGTTAGCAGTAATACCACACAACACGATTGTGATTGGTGAAGAAACTAGAACGATTGTGATTGGTGAAGAAACTAGAACAATCAGTATTAACGAATTATTATAGGAATATTATTATGTCGAGAAGTGGTGCTAAAAGAGATAGAGAAGGTGTATATTTTGAAAAAGATGCAACCGAAGTTGTACCTTACACATTTGATTGGGCAGACCCTAGTAATTTGTTTTTGGATAACGATACCATTGCAACAAGTACTTGGGTTGCACAAACAATCGCAGGTGATACCAATGCATTAACAGTTGATTCATCGTCGAATACTGATAGATATGCAACTGTGCTATTGAGTGCAGGTTTACTGAATAACATTTACCGTGTTACCAACACTGTGCATACTGCCAATGGTAATACATTTGAGCGTTATATGCGTATTTTGGTCAAGGATAGAACTGCGTAATGTCTAAAAAACTTCGAGGTCGTTTGGCATTTGGTGAACAAGAAATTACTAAAAAAGGTTTTGTAATTGAAACTAATGATGGTGAGGTTCTGATTGATGAAGAAGAAGTACTTCACCTTGCACGTTATTATTGCACTAACAAAGAGATTGGTGAATGGTTCGGTGTATCTGCAGACGATATTAAAAAATACTTTGGCGATGTGCTTAGACGAGGTCGTGTTGAAGTTAAGTATCACATTAGACAAGCACAGTACAAACTTGCAATCGAAGATAGAGATAAAACTATGTTGATTTGGTTAGGTAAAAACCTACTAAAACAGTCGGACAATGGACAAAGTGACAGCGATGATATTGCACCGTTACCATGGACTGATGATTTCGACAAGCCAATCGAAGATGCAGGTTTAGTACATGATGCATCTTGCATTACCAACCTATCGTTTACTAACAGTACCAAGTGCTGTAATGTTCAGGATGCATCATGCCACTAAGTAAAGGTCAAATTGATATTTCTAAGTCTGATGCACGATTTAAAGTCGCTGTCTGCGGGAGAAGGTTCGGCAAAACTTACTTAGCAATGCGTGAACTCGCTAAGCATGCATCAAAGCCAAACACTAATATTTTTTATGTTGCACCTACGTACAGACAAGCAAAGCAAGTTATGTGGGACACACTCACTAATAAATTAAGTAGTTTAAATTGGGTTAAAAACATTAATAAATCTGATTTGCGTATTGATTTAGTTAACGGTAGTACTATCTCTTTGCGAGGTGCAAATAATTTCGATTCTATGCGCGGAATTTCTCTAGACTACGTTTGCATGGACGAATTTAGTTACACTAATAGCAAAGCATGGACTGAAGTATTAAGACCTACATTATCAGACAGATTAGGTAGTGCATTGTTTATAACAACGCCAGCCGGTCAAGGTAATTGGAGTTTTGATTTATTTAACAGAGGTCAAGAAACTAATAACGATTGGGATAGTTTTCAATTCACTACATTAGACGGTGGTAATGTTACCGAAAGTGAAGTTGCTGATGCACGCAAAGATTTAGATGAACGCACATTCAGACAAGAATACGAAGCGAGTTTCGAAACATTTGCAGGACAGATTTACTACGGATTTGATGTTAAACGACATGTTAAAGAGTACGACGGTGATTTAGATAAGATTACTGCAATTAATTTATTCTGTGATTTCAACGTTAATCCGATGTCAGCAGTTGTATTAATTGAAACTGAATACGGATTACACGCAATTGATGAAATTGTCATTTACGGTAGTAACACACACGAATTAGCAGAAGAAGTACGCAATCGTTACCAAACACAAAAAGTAACAGCATATCCCGACCCTGCATCTACACAGCGCAAAACATCAGCACAAGGTAGAACAGATTATAGTATTTTGCAGAACGCAGGTTTTAACATGAAGGTTAGACGTAAGCATCCTGCTGTTAGAGATAGAATAAATGCGGTAAATAGTGTATTAGCACCGATTGACGGTGATGCTAAGTTGTTGATTAGTCCTAAGTGCAAGACTTTAATCAATTGCTTAATTAAGCAAGAATACAAAGAAGGTACTCAAGTACCTGATAAAGATTCAGGTTACGACCATTTAAACGATGCACTAGGCTACGGTATTGAGTTTATCTACCCAATTCGTACACAAGTAGAACCATTAACCAACGCTCAACTTTCAGGTTGGGAAAGCAGAACATTTTAAAGGATTTAATTATGCCATACACAATAGAACAAGTAGAACAAAAAAACCCTGCATACGACAAGCACATCAATGAATGGCGATTCTTTAGTGATAGTTTTTTAGGCGGTGAATCTTATAAGCACGGTGAGTACCTAACACGCTATGAAAGTGAAGTCGATAACGATGAAGCGTATAAAGCACGTATTAGACAAACACCAATTGATAATCACTGTGCAAGTGTAATTCAAATCTACAACAGTTTTTTGTTTAGAGAAAATGCAACTAGAAACCTAGGTAGTTTAAAAACTAACCCTTTCATGGACTTGTTTTTAAAAGATAGTGATACTGAAGGTCGTTCGTGGAATAACTTTATTAAACAAGCAAATGAACAAGCATCAGTGTACGGACAATGTTGGGTTGTATTAGACAGACCTAATATTCAATATAAAACACAAGCAGAAGAACTTAATGCTAATGTTAGACCTTACGTTAGTATGTTCACAGCACCTAATGTCATTGATTGGAAGTACGAGTACTCTAGTAATGGTTTAATTGAACTATCGGAATTGAAAGTAATTGAAGTACAATCATCTGATTTTGTAATTTACAAGATATTTTATAGAGATAAAACCGATACTGTGATGGTTAATCTTAAAAATGCTAAGCGTGAAGTTCAACTGCTTAAATCAGTACCTAACCCTTACAACAACATACACGCAGTTGCATTATACGCAAGACGTAGTAATGTACTAGGCTTAGGTCATTCAGACATTAGTGATATATCAACACAGCAAAAAGCCATTTACAACGAGCGTAGCGAGATTGAGCAAGCAATTAGATTGAATGTTCACAGTATGTTAGCAAGTGAAAGTGGTGTGCAAGTTGGTCCCGGTGCAGGTGGTAGATGCATAATCCCTGAAAATACAGAGCCTGCGTTAAAACCTTACTTCTTAGATAGTAACAGTGATATTGCTGTGATTATGTCTAGTATCGAACACAAGGTCGATGCAATCAACACAATGGCAAATGTCGGCAGTGTTAGAGCAACTGAAAGTAAAGTATTATCGGGTGTAGCACTAGAAACTGAGTTTCAACTACTAAACGCTAGACTTGCTGAAAAAGCAGATAACCTTGAACTGTTTGAAGAACAAATCTTTAAGATGTTTGCACAGATGGTATCAGTTAAATACGACGGTGAGATTAACTACCCAAATTCATTCAATATTCGCGACAAGTACGTTGATTTGAACTTCTTGCAACAAGCAAAAGTATCAAATGTTAACAGTGATACTTTCAATCGAGAAATTGATAAGCAAATTGCTAATTTAACCATCAAAGAAGAAGGTTTATTGCAAGATGCGTTAAACGAAATCGACAGTAACGATGTAAAAACTACATTACTAGATGTTAGTAATGTTAATACATAAATACTATAAATTACTGCAGTAAGCAGGTATCGGAACTACACCGTTTGTAGGCAACTCGAACATAAGAGGAAAAAATAATGTCAGAAGTAACTGAAACTGAAAACACTCAGGAAATTGATGCAACTGTGGTATCACAAACAGCACAGGTAGAAATGATTGAAAAATCAAAGGTTAACGATATTGTACAATCACGAATCGCACGTGCTGAGAAGAAAGTGCGCGATGAATACGAGGGCGTTGATGTTGATTTATACAATCAGCTAGTTACAGAAAAGCAAGATGCTAAGCAGGTACTGCTAAAAGAGCAAGGTAAGTTTGATGAATTATTAAACGAAACCGTTGCACCTTTACAGAATCAGATTAGTGCTTTGAAAGAGCAAATTAGAGTAGAAAAAGTAGACATGAGTATTATGGGTATGGCGAGCAACATGAACGCAATTAACCCTGAACAAGTTGTACAGTTGTTACAAAATCAAGTTAAGTTCACCGATGGTAGCATCGAAGTAATTGATTTGAATACAGGTAATCAACGATATAACAATGATGCTCAGAAATACACTGTTAACGAGTTAGTTAACGAATTTCTAACTAACAATCCGCACTTCGTTAAAGCGAGTATTGCGGGTAGTGGAACTAGTAGCAACACCGAAGTTTCGGGAATTGAAAAAGTAGATTGGACTAAAGCGGACATGTTAGACCCTATTGTTAGACAACAATATAAAGACTTTAAGCGTACCTAATCTAAAACAACATTATTTTATTTTTATAGGAGTGTCATAAAATGGCCAACGAAATCACATCAACTTCACTAGCGAAGTTATTCAACGAGATGATTACAGATATCTCATTTACAGCAAACGAAAACTACATCTTAAAAAGTCTAGTTAAAAACGTAGTAGCACCTTTATCAGGAACTACTACACAAGTACCTGTATATCCAACCGACACAATTGCAACTGCAACTGCTGAAGGTACTGATTATACAACTAACACAAACATTACACCTACAGACCTAGATTTAACGGTATCTGAGCATGTTCTAATGTCAACTTTAACAGACTTATCTGCTAATGTTGGTAACAGAAACAACATCATGGATATCATTATGTACCTAGGTTCAGGTGTTGCAAAACGTCAAGACCAAGATATTACAGCATTGTTCACATCATTTGCAACTGAAAAGGGTCCGGGTGCCGCAGCTGAGTTAACTCCATCGCACATCTTCCAAGCAGTAGCATCATTGCGCAGTAATAATGTATCAGGCGAAATCGTAGCAGTGTTACATCCTGCACAAGTTTACGCTATACAAAGTGCGTTAACTAACTCATTCATTCCACAATCAAGTGCCGCAGTAGCAGAAGCTGTTATGCGTAACGGTTTTGTTGGTGAATTAGCAGGTGTCCAAGTATTCCAATCTACATCAGTACAAGTTGATGGTAGTGGTGATGCAATTGGTGCTGTGTTCGCTAGAGATGCAATTGCATTAGCAGACAGAGGTGTTAGTACTGAGATTGAACGTAACGCAAGTCTACGTGCTTCTGAGATTGTTACTACAGGTACTTGGGCTGAAGGTATTCTACATAATACCTACGGTGTTAAGTTAACTTCTGATTCAGTAGTCTAATTCACGATGGCTTATAGTACAGACGTAGATGTCCAAGCGTTGTTTCCTGATTTACAGGACTACGACAATTTGAGTTTTAGTGATGACCATGCTAGAACACAAGCGGATATACAACGTAAATTGCGAATCAGTTGGTTTCCGATGTACCTACAAAGTGTTAACAGCACTAGTAGCACATCAGAGATGGATAACTCCAAACTAACAGATGCTCAGTTTAAGAATGCGTCTGTATACCATGTGTTGAGTTATTACATTCTACCTAAATTGTCTGATTTTGTTGAAGGCGATAAGTTTACAAGTGCAATGGAGTTTTACAGAACTCGATTTGAAGAAGAATTCGATGCTATCTTAGCTGATGGTGTTGAATACGATAGTGATGGTGATTCAACTATTACTAACAAAGAGAAATCTGTTAAAACTTCACTGTACTTGCGTAGATAGATATGAGTTTACGAGAACAAATTGTTGAAGATTTAGTTTCAACGTTGCGTGATGCCAACAATGGCAATATACGGTTTGTGTCGAGAAAGATATTAAGCGAAAGCGATTTTTCAAGACAACAATACCCACTTGTTATTTTAGGTGCTAGCGATGAAACTAGAAGCGATTTAACGATGACAGGTACTTCAGGTACACGTGAATCGTTCTTGCAAATCACATTGTTAGGATTTGTTTCAGGTGCTAAAAGCGAAATTGATACTTTACGAAATCGATTAATCGAAGATGTAGAAGTAGCAATCGATGCTGATAGAACTCGAAACAGTCTTGCATTAAATACGCAGTTAACTGCTGTTGCTGTTGATAATTTCGATTTAGTCGATGAACAAAAAACAGTAGGTAGAGTGGACTTGACTATTGAAGTCCATTATGTATACACACGAGGTACACCATGAATGTAACAATCAGAAACGGTACTGATACTAGAACTATTAACATCAATCATGTTAAAGGTTGGGAAGCAATAGGTTGGAAAGCTGATTCAGCGAAAACACCTACGACGCCACTAGTAAAAGATACCAAAACACCAACATCTAATAAGGAGTAATTTAAGATGGCAAATCATTACACAGGTCAAGAAGGTACGTTGTACCTTGAAATATCGTCGGTTTCAACGGCAATTGGCCAACTACAAAACATTAGTGTCGATTACACAGTCAATACAGTTGAATCAACTGTAATGGGCGACAGCACTAAAACGTTTATGGCGGGCTTGAAAGAGTGGACTGCAACTGCAACTATCAGTTACAATCCAACCGACCAAGGCAATATAAACACCGCTATTAACAGCAATGCTGAACTTGGGTTTATAGCATATCCCGGCACTGCTGGTGCAGGCGACCCTAAGTTATCAGGCAATGTTATTATCACAGGACTATCAGTTTCATCTTCAACAGATGCATTGGTAAGTGGTGATATTTCAATGCAAGGTACGGGCGATTTAACCATCGGTGTGGCTTAATAGTATGGCTTTACCGATTATAGCAGTTGCGATTGCAAAGTTTCTAATTAGAAAGTCTGCAGTTAGTGCTATATTCAAGAAAAACGACAAGCCTATTAAGTTGGGCTTGTCCCCTATTCGAGTTTACGCTAAGTTAGTCGTGAACGCACCTAACATGTCTAGTACTGTTAACACAGCAGGTGCTAAAAAAATAA
>ERZ890604.590-NODE-590-length-12196-cov-43.645911_pt1 | contig 12196 bp, 15 predicted proteins | sample MGYA00521097_ERZ890604 | MGnify/ENA primary metagenome ERZ890604 (study PRJEB32303, sample SAMEA104408625) | aquatic metagenome | biome: Brackish water; feature: Chemocline; material: water | place: Baltic Sea | collected 2014-10-26T21:54:00 | depth 120 m ... | reverse complement strand
ACTGTTATCTCCATCGCTATTTGAATCAGTGTTTCTTTCTCTCGCTTAGTCATGTTGACTCCTTGGTTAGTGAGGGCATCTCTGCCCTCTTGGTTGTTAGTATCTTAGTTCGCCGTAGTGTGTTATGTAGTTTGCTATCACGGCTTCTGCATCTTCTAGTTCTTTACCTTGGTAAGACCTGATGTCCTCGCACATCTCTAGATGACTCTCCAACCTTACTATCTCCTTCTGTAGTCCGTCTACCATCTCTAGTAGTTCTACGTTGCGTTTCATTTCACTCATGTGTTACTCCTTATTGTTATAAAGTACCAACGTCTTGTTGATGGTTCTAATCTGCCATACTTTTACTAGATTGTCAAGTTCGTTGCTAATACGTAGTCGTTTACACGCTATTGCACGGACGGACAGGGGGGGGCACTTGGACACGGAACTTTGACCCCCCACCCCTATAAATGTAAACCTCTTAATCTACGACCTCCAAAAAGTAACGCCTTACACTGTTGTAAAGAACTAAAAAAATTTCCTGTAAAAAATTTGCATCCACCTAATAATCCTGTTATATTACGGTCATGGATAGATTACCCCTTAATCATACAAAGTGGTCAGATAGGCTAGCATTCGACATGGCATTGCTCTTAGAGAAGAGTGGTGAGACGCTGGATGAAGTCATTGAGCGCCACAAAATTACACCAAGTGAGATGTTGGTTTTCAACGCGGACCCGGTATTTCGTAAGAAGATAGAGGTTTATCGCGACGATATTCGAGAGAAGGGCGTAACGTTCCGACTTAAGGCCCGTGCTCAGGCCGAGGAATTATTGATAACGTCGTGGCAACTTATACACAGCCCAGAAGTATCACCGGCAGTTAAGGCAGACTTGATTAAGTCGACGGTGAAGTGGGGAGATTTAGAGCCTAGGACAAACTCAGCAGACGTGGAAGCTGGTGGTGGCGTGAAAATTACTATTAACCTTGGTGAAACCACACATCAGATGACACAGGTGGTAGAGCATGACGAGGCAGACGCCGAGCTTATTGACGCTAGTTAGGGAGTTCGACCGGGTATATGGGGAGTTGCCTGCTAAAAGGTTTCTTACTACTAGAGCGTATCACGACTTTGCAAATGACCTGATAGCATCAGGCATAAGCTTTCGAGTTAAGATAATTAAGAAGCGGAGGTTAAAGCCGAGCTGTATCATGGTGATGCTGCTACAGACGGTGGACATGACCAAGCCGACAGAGCCACCGTTAGAACCGCATGACCATTCGCAGGTCTCAGAGGATACACCAGATACAGACAGCGTAGATATTATCGGGGCGTGTCCGAGTTGTGGCGTGCTCATGGCTAATAGTGAGTGGTGCTCATACTGTGGGGAAGATGCATCAGAATTGTATAGTACGGAGGGTAGAGATGAGTCGAGACACTGAGATAGATTACACGCCGCCCACTACGGGTAGGGCGTTTATGTTGAGTGATTCGCCGATGCGGACACTTATGGGACCAGTAGGTAGTGGGAAATCGGTGACGTGCTCGTTTGAGGTAGTGCGTAGAGCCACCATGCAGAAGCCGAACGCCAACGGCATACGCAAGACCAGGGCTGCTGTTGTGCGAGAGACGGCAAGGCAGCTGGCGGATACGACGATTAAGACGTTTTTAGATTGGTTCCCGCCAGGGCAGTGTGGGCGGTACATGCGTACGACCAAGACGTACTTCATGAAGATGGGGGATGTTGAGTGTGAGGTGATGTTCAGAGCGCTGGACGACGCGGACGACGTGGCGAATCTTAACTCGTTGGAGCTTTCGTTCGCTTGGTTTAATGAGTGTCGGGACATTCACCCTGATATTATTGATGCGATGTCTAAACGTGTGGGGCGATTCCCGTCGAATAAGGACGGTGGGCCGACTTGGCATGGAATGTGGGGGGATACGAACCCGCCGACGATGGACACGTGGTGGTATTATCAGATGGAGCACATCGACCCTACGGATGGGGTGAGTGTGAACGACAACGGGTGGGATGTGTTCAAGCAACCATCTGGTCGTGCCCCCGATGGAGAGAATGTTGAGAATTTACCAGATGGGTATTACGATACTCAGGGTCGGAGTGAAGAGTACATAAGGGTTTATATTGATGGTGAGTATGGGCTATCAAGTGCTGGTATGCCAGTGTACAAATACTTTCGCCCTGACTACCACATGTCACATGAGCCACTTAATCCGATTGTTAATGGTGTGAGACCTATCGTTGTTGGGATGGACTTGGGGTTGACCCCCGCTGCAGTCATCGGACAGCAGGATGCTAAGGGTCGTGCGATAATCCTTGACGAGGCTGTCAGCTTCGACATGGGGATACAGAGATTTATGCGGACGGTACTCAAGCCGTTGCTATACGAGAGATTTCCGGGGAGTCCAGTGATGATAATCGTGGACCCAGCGGGTGTGCAGAGAGCACAGACAGATGAGCGGACGGTAGTGGACATCATTAAAGCCGAGGGGTTCAAGGTTAGGCCTGCGAAGACTAACAGCATCTCGGCGAGACTCAACTCAGTGGATGAATACTTGATGAGACATGTGGATGGCGAGACGGCGTTCCTTGTAGACCCGAGGTGTACGAAACTTAAGAGTGCTATGATGGGCGGGTATAGATATCATAAGCAGAATGGTACGATTGATAAGAACAAACACTCGCATGTTGCGGAAGCGCTGCAGTATTTGATGCTTCATATTGGTAGTATTGACGAGGGTGTAGAATTAAATCGTAGAAGAATTGTAAAACCTGCCCCTGCGATGGGGTGGACATGATATGATACCCTCGGGTGCGTTTTACTCTCCTCTTCCACATTGTAGTTTCGCACCCACCCCCTCGATGAGTCACCTCTCGGGGGACCTTTTATTATAAAATAGTTGCATATGACAAACAAAACGTGTAAAACTAAGTTAAAACAGCCACATATAGGGATATTTGGGGGAATTAAATGCCAGGATTGACAGTGCTTAGAGTAGTGGATAACGCTACAATGGTCGAGCAAGAGCGCGAAGATGCAGAGCGTACCCTCCAAGAAAGGCAGAATGAGCCCTTACTTCTGGGTTTAACTGCGTATCTCCATGAATGCTGGGACGTAGCTAAGCAGGCGAAGAGACCTATTGAGACTATTATGCTCAAAGCCATGCGTCAGCGCAACGGTGAGTATGAGCCTGATAAACTTTCTGCAATTACGAACCAAGGCGGCTCATCAATCTTCATGGGGATTACTGAAGTTAAGTGTCGTGCTGGTGAGAGCTGGCTACGTGACATCTTATTAGACACTGGTACTCCACCATGGGACTTAGGTCCGACACCTCTCCCTGATTTATCACCAGCACAGGCGCAAGAGATTGAAGCTGTGTTTACTGAGAACGTATTAAAGATTGTCGAGACAACAGGTCAGGCTCCAACGCCAGGTGAGACCGCAGAGCTGAAAGAGATGGTCACACAAGACTATCGCTTTAAGGTATTACAAGAAGCGCAGAACCGTGCAGATAAGATGAAGGTTAGAATCAGCGACCAGTTTGCACAAGGTGGTTGGGCAGATGCGTTCAATGAGTTTATTACTGACCTTGTTACATTCCCATGTGCTTTTATCAAGGGCCCTGTAGTCCGACGTCAACGTCGACTAGAGTGGGCACAAGACGAGACCGGTGCGACTGTTGCTAAAGCAGGCGAAGAGCTAGCCCCTGAGTATGAGAGAGTAGACCCGTTTATGATTTACCCTGAGCCAGGGATTACAAACATTAATGAAGGTTATTTATTTGAGCATCATCCGTTAACTCGTATGGAGCTGGCAGACCTTATCGGTGTACCTAATTATGATGAGGATGCAATACGTAAACTCTTACAAGAAGGTAACGCAGGTAGCTGGATTAATGAAGACCATAAGCTTGAGAAGGAAGCCGCAGAGCGTAAGCCGCAGAGCTTTAACAGACCGACAGAAATTTTTGATGCCTTAGAGTTCCACGGTAAAGTAAGCGGTAAGATGCTACGCGAGTGGGGACTAGATGAAGAGGAAGTACCTGATGAAGCCAGGGAGTATGAAGCGTGTGTCTGGATTATAGGTAACTACGTTATTAAAGCCGTATTAAACTACGACCCGCTAGGAGAAAAACCTTATGCTAAGACGTCGCTTATTAAAAGCCCAGGAGCTTTTTGGGGTAAAGGTATACCCGAAGTTATCGAAGATGTACAGAATGTCTGTAACGCATCTGCACGAGCTTTGGTTAACAACATGGGTATTTCTTCGGGACCTCAAGTGGAAGTTAACCTGGAACGTATTCCTCCAAATGAAGACATCACTCAGCTCCATCCTTGGAAAATCTGGCAAGTTACTAACGACCCTATGGGGTCGAGTGCGCCGGCTGTAAGGTTCACACAGCCCGATGATAATGCTAGTACGCTGATGGCAGTGTACGATAAGTTCAGTGCGTTAGCTGATGACCACTCAGGTATACCATCATATATTTCAGGTGACCTTAATGTACATGGAGCAGGACGTACAGCGTCAGGCCTATCTATGTTGATGGGTTCAGCAGGTAAAGGTATTAGACAAGTTGTCATGCATATTGACAGCGACGTAATTAAAAAGATTGTTCATAGACAGTTTGTATATAACATGCGCTATGATAAAGATGAAAGTATTAAGGGCGACGTTGAGATTATCGCTCGTGGTGCAATTAACTTAGCAGTTAAAGAGACTGTTAACGTGCGCCGAATTGAATTTCTTAATGCAACCGCCAACGAAATCGATATGGAAATTGTTGGTAAGGAAGGCCGTGCCGCGATACTTCGCGAAGTGGCTAAAGGGTTACAAATGCCTGTGGATGATATCATCCCATCTCGGGAGAAGTCTGGTTTCGTTGAACGTGAGAACGCTAAGTTAGCTAAAGAGACTGCACAACAGCAGCCTCAGCAGCCAGCTACCGGAACTCCAACTCAGCCTGACGGTTCTCCCAAAGGTGGTATGAATGGAAACACAGTGAGCAACCGTGTAACAGGAGGTGCAGGTTGATAAAACCTTCACCAGAGGTTGTTCATGCGCTAGGTGCAACTGTACGCCAGTATCCAGTTCTATTAGAATGGATGCGAGGGTGGCAGCAACACGAACTATCGCAGCTACCTCATGTTACTACGAACGTGGCATTAGCTCAGGGACGGTGCCAAGTTCTAAAAGAACTCTATGAGTTCGCAGAAAAGTCCCCAGAACACGCAGCAGAGTCAAAATGATAGCTGTATTTTATTACGCATACCAATAGGAGCGATAACATGGCAATACCAGAGCAAGTTAAGAAACAGTCAGAGGCAGTACAACAACTATATGAAGACCTTAATTCAGAGGAGGGCGTTGTAGCCCAGCCTGCTGAAGAGGGAGAAGTAGTTGCAGTACAAGCCGACCGTGTCGACGAACAAGCACCTCAGTCTGAACCAGAAGAGCAAACGGTTTCAGGCACTCAAGACGATAAATCACTAGAACAGAAGTATAAGACCCTACAGGGGATGTACAACGCAGAGATTCCACGTTTGCACGCAGACAAACGGGAGTTAGCAGGTAGAGTTAGCCAATTAGAGCAACTACTTAGTTCAGCGAGTCAACCAACACCTACACCGGCAGCGCCGGAAGTCCTACAGACTCTGGTAACAGAGCAGGACATAGAGGATTACGGTGACTCAATCGACGTTATGCGTCGTGTGAGCCAAGAAGGGACTAATGCAGCTAACCAACGCATCGCCAACTTAGAACAAACGATTCAGCAGTTGCAATCAAATGTTATGCCTCGCGTAGAGCATTTATCACAACAGCAAGCTCAGAATACTGAGCAATCGTTTTGGGGTGAACTTTCAAATAGTGTCCCTAACTGGAGAGATATTAACGAGAGCCCAGATTTTCAAACCTGGCTTTTAGATATCGACCCACTAACGGGGATTAGCCGCCAGACGTATCTCGAAGATGCACAGAGTAACTTCGATGTACGTAGGGTAGCTAGTTTCTTTTCAACTTGGGGAGGTATGAATGGTATGCCACAAGCTCAGCAAGAAACAACTAGCGCACAGAGTCAGCTAGAGAAACAGCTAGCGCCGGGTAAGGGTAAATCCGCCGGTGCACCTGCGTCGAATAGCGACCAGACATATACCCCTGCCGACATCACCGCATTTTATGACGGTGTCAAGTCAGGGCGATATAAAGGTCAAGATAAAGAACGTGCTAGAATAGAGCGCGACATTTTCGCTGCACAGCGAGACGGTCGTATTGTCACTGCATAATATAATATAGGAGGCTACAATGGCTTTTGCAGTATCAGCTGGTAAACCAGCATACACTGGGAACTTTATCCCAGAAATTTGGTCAGGTAAACTGATTGAGAATTTTTACGACGCTACGGTGTTGTCTGCAATCTCAAACACTGACTACGAAGGTGAAATCAAAGCTTATGGCGACACGGTTAATATCCGTACTACCCCTGAGTTAACAATCAAGACGTATGTTAAAGGTCAAACGCTTAGCGTTGAAAACCCTGACAAACCTAAGCTACAATTACTTATCGATAAAGGTGAGTATTTTGCTGCGGTTGAAGACGACGTTGATAAAGTTCAATCAGACATCAAGATGATGGACCAATGGTCTAAGGACGCTTCTGAGCGTATGAAGATTAAGATTGACCAACGTGTGCTATCTGATATCCTTACGGATATTTCGGCTAGCAACAAGGGCGCAACAGCCGGTGCTATCTCTGGCAATATTAACTTAGGTGTAACTGGTACTCCAGTTGCTGTATCTAAGACTAATGTTATCGAGCATATCATCAACATGGGTTTAGCTCTTGACGAAGCTAACGCTCCTGAAAGCGACCGTTTCTTAATCATCCCAGCTAAGATGGCTGCGTACATTAAGCAATCAGACCTTAAGGATGCATCAATCACTGGCGATGGTAACTCACCGCTACGTAATGGCCGCCTAGGCATGATTGACAGATTCACGTTATACGTGAGCCACAACTTGAAAAAGACTGGTTCTGAGTTTGACGTAATCGGTGGTCATAAGATGGGTATGACGTTTGCTTCGCAAATGACTAACCTTGAGACTTTACGTTCTGAAACAACTTTCGGTAACATTATCCGTGGCTTGCAAGTATATGGCTATAAGGTAGTAAAACCTGAAGCATTGTCTCAGTCAGTAATCACACTGTAATATAGGAGATATAAAATGGCTACATATACAGATGGTATCGGTTTTAATAAAGGAACAGGCGCACATACGTCGTCTGGTACTTATAAGACCGGTGTATTAGAAGTTACTTTAGACTTCGCTAAAATTACTACTGACCGTGCAGCAGCAGGTGCAACAGCACTTATCGCTAACGATGTGATTGAAGCGTTGTCTATCCCAGCTAAGACTATGGTTTTAGCAGTGGGCTTAGATGTAACAACAGCAGAAGGAGGTACACTAACTATTGATGTTGGTGATGCTTCTGACCCTGACGGTTTTTTGGATGGCGTAAATGGCAACACAGCTGCTTCATATGCTAACTCTTTGGTCTTGGCCGAAGCAGCTCCAAATACTGTTGTAGGTTACTCAAACGGCAAATACTACAGCGCCGCAGACACGATTGATATTAAGACAATCAACGCTGCTGACACTGCAGTGGTGCGTTTATGGGCAGTCGTTGCTGACTGTGCATAAGCACTAAGCTTTAGATGCGGGGTTCGTCCTCGCATTTATCTGATTGCTTTTCCCAAGAGAGCAATCAGATAAATATAATTTTTAATATGGAGAGGGTGTTATGGATGAACAAAGATGGCTGCGCCATAAGATTGACGGCACAATATACGGTTGGGATGAATACCTAGCCGACAACAAATTATGTGAAGAAGTTTCTGCAGAGGTAGCATTCCCTGAGAAACATATTCCGAAAAAACAGGTAAAACGAAAAGCAAAAATGGATTTAACTACTGAAAAAATACCTGAAAAACCTGCAGTAACTAATGTAGAATTAGATGCGGAAGCATCAAAAGGGTTGCTTAAATGATATTGAACGACGTAATTATTGAGACTAGACGTATCCTACAGGATATTGACACACCCCAGCGCTACAGTGACGAGGTGTTACTAGGGTTTGCTAACCAAGCACTTAAGCGAATCGCAGTATTACGTCCTGATTTATTTGCTTATGTAGGCGAAGTAACATGTACAGCAGACGCAGTGCTACAAACTGCCCCGTCAGATTCAATACGAATCATCGAGGTATACTCAGTAGTCAGCGGTAACGGTGTTATTGAAGTTAACCGCGAGACCCTAGACCAGGCCTTACCTTCATGGATGAACGACACGGCAGCAGCTGCGACGAACTGGATGCGTCATGTACGCAACCCAAACAGGTTCTTTATCTACCCTAAGGCTCCAGCGGACCAGAAGCTAGTTATAGAGTACACGCAGTCACCACCTACGTATGATGGAACTACGACAGTTGCTTTGTTGTCAGACGCCTACTTCCCTGTAGTGCTTGATGCTACAGTATTCCTGTCTGAGTCTATTGATAACGAACATGTTAACTCTAACCGAGCTAAGCTATTCCAGGAGTCCTTCACACAGGCCCTAGGTGTAGGCGCTCAGAGTAGACCAGTAACTGATACTGAGCACTCAGGTATGAAGCCCGAGGAGGTTATCTAATGGCATCACGTGATTTTAGTACGATTGTATCTCGTTTAGCCCCGAGCGTTCCAGGTTGTCCGACGCCTATCATTGAGCAGTATGTTCGTGATGCGGCTATCGAGGCCTGTGAGAGAACTCTAGCTTGGCGCTATGAGCAACCTAAGCTACGCTTAACTCCAGGTGTGTATGACTATGCGTACAGCGCACCGACAGATGCAGAGGTTCACGCCTTCTTAACTGTAACTGTTAATGGCCGCAGGTTAGAGCCAGTTACTATTGAACACCTACACGACATACAACCTAAGTGGCCTGAAGCGACAACGGATGAACGCTCAGAGCCTAGGTATATAACTCAACTCGATGCCGATAACTTCGCATTAGCCCCCGTCCCTGACGATGCAGTGAAGTATGATGTTAAGATGATTGTAGTATTAAAGCCACTACGCACAGCTACTAAGATGGATAAGTCAATCTTAGATGAGCTAGAGAACGTAATAATGCACGGTGCGTTGCAGCATCTACTTGTCCTCCCTAATAAAGACTGGAGTGATAGAGAGCTCGCAACATACCATGCAAAACAATTTTCATTTCGAATTTCAGAGCGTAGAGCTAGAACAACCTTAGGTGCTGCAAGAGCATCTATGACTGTTGAGATGCGCCCACTAGCTTGAGGATAATATGGCTGATGTAATTAAATTAGTAAAAGGTGATGAGAAACCCATAATTGTTTTAACCTTAACGGACGATGTAGCGGGCGGAGCATTAGATTTATCAGTAGCCTCAACAGTTGTTACGGTTAAGTTTAGAGCTGTGGGTAGTACAACACTACTATCAACTATATCTACAACTAAGTTAGATAGCGGTACGACAGGTAAGGTACAGTTCGATTTCAGCGGTGGCGTGTTAGACGTTGACGCAGGCGCCTACGAGGGTGAGATAATCGTGACGTACGACACTGACGTACAGACAGTATATGACACATTAAGGTTTAGGTTAAGAGAAAATTTCTAGTGAATATAAAGTTTACATCAGCAGTATCATCAATTATATTAGCCTCGGCTTCGGTGTCGAGTGCTTCTGCTGTAAAGACTGAATATTCTATAGGCTTAACCGCCGCACCAGCAACTTCAATTAGTGCGACAGCATACATAGTCCCACTTACTATACTAGAAGCACAGACAGTTACAGCATCGGATATAGTTAATACAATCGCTGTAATTAAGAGTGAAGAAGAAACTTTATTAGCCTCAGATGCCCTAACAGTTAACGTAACTAAGGTATTTGCAAGTTCAGTTACAGCAGACTCGAGCCTTAATAAGATGTTCCTTTCATCTGTCGACTTCGATATGAGCGACGATGATGTAGACCCTGACCCGGTAACTGTTGTAGACGTTACAGCATTTGACCTAGGTAGGGCGATATCTGAAACACTCACAGCAAGTGATAGCATAAGTAATGAAGCAGGAAAGGTTATATCAGGTGATTCAGTGTCCACGGCAGACGCTATAAATAAGAAAGACATAGGTACAGGCCCCACTGAAACCCTAACAGCTTCAGACTCAGATGCTAAAGCTGTAACAACTACTACATCATCAACAGCGATAGCGACAGATAGTGCGGCTAAGACTGTTAATATTACTGAGGCATCTGACGTAACAGTCACAGCAGTAGTAAGTAAGATATTCCATTCATCAGTTGACTTCGACATGAGCGACGCTGATATCGACCCTGACCCAGTCTCTACAACAGACAGTACAGCATTTAGCCCTACGAAGAGTACAACGAGCACACTCACAGCAACAGATTCTGATGCTAAGAGCATAACCTCTACAGCTACGTCATCTGCATCAACAAGTGACAGTATCACTACTAACCCTACAAGCAACCAGACTGAGACCTTAACGGCTTCTGACTCTACAGTTACTAATCCTAATTCTGTCCAGTCTGACCTTATTACAATGGCGGACGTGCTCAATACGTTTACCTACAACAAATATGAAACTGATATAGTGACAGCTTCGGATAGTGTTGACTCATTTGATATTACAAAAGCAATTACGAGCGCAGTGTCTACGACAAGTACGATTGTTAAGCAATTCACATCGGCAGTCGACTATGACTTAACTGATGTAGACGTAGACCCTGACCCGGTAATTGCTTCAGATAGCATTAGCACCTTCGGTATTACGAAAGCTTTATCATCTGCTGCATCGACAAGTGACTCAGATGCTAAGAGTGTTACATCCGTACTTGCTTCATCAGCGACAGCAGCTGAGAGCATTGTACTTACATTGACTCTAGGTGAGACAGAGCAGATGTGGGATGAAGTATTTATGTCTGACGGTGAGTCAGGATTTATACACACCCCAAGGGTACTAACAGTAGTGGACTACGGCTGTCTAGTAGGCGAGGCTCATAGCCTATTAAACTCATCCAGATTCCCAGACGGGTGTGCAGATAGCACCCGCTACGAAGCACATACAGGCACTATCGGTGCACCAGGTTTAGTCAACGAACCTGTTACGAACCACGGTTTAATTACATATCCTGATACAAGTGGTGCAGGACTTGTGGTAGACTTCCACTATCCGACGTTGGCAATCGGAGCGTACATGGCTAATACAACCACTATTACATAGGAGAAACTAATGTTAAAAGACAACATTAAAATGACGGGTGAGCTAAAGCTTACTTTGACAAACGAGAAAGGTGATGTTACTAAAGAAGTAATCGTCCCAAACACTGTAGTTACAGCAGGTAAGGGCTTCATTGCATCACGTATGAAAGATGCATCTGCGACAGCAATGTCACACATGGAGCTAGGTACAGGCACAACAGGTGCGCTTGTAGCCGACACGACACTTGAGACTGTAATTGCTTCAAGTAGGACAGCATTAACATCTTCAACTGTTACAACTAACAGCGTTGCATATGTAGTGACTTTCGGCGCAGGCGTAGGTACAGGTGCAGTAACTGAAGCAGGTATTTTTAACGCTTCGTCAGCGGGTACGATGTTATGTAGGACAACATTCTCTGTTATAAACAAAGCAGCAGCTGACACACTGGGTATTACTTGGACAGTCACTGTAAACTAGGAGTAGACTATGGCAGTTAAATTTGCTAATAACGCGTATTCAACCTTAGCTGCTAGTATCACTAGCGGCGCTACGAGTGTTACACTTACAACAGGTGAGGGTGCAAGATTCCCTACGCTTACAGGAGCTGATTACTTTTATGCGACGCTTATCGACAGCTCGAATAACCTCGAGATTGTTAAAGTAACTGCTAGGTCTACCGATGTATTAACAGTAGTTAGAGGCTCAGAGAGTACGACAGCTAGGGCATATGCAGCCGGTGACAGGCTTGAACAAAGGATTACAGCTGCGGGTTTAGATGCTAAAGAAGACTCAATTACTAATAACGCAGTAACTGATACAGCACAATCCTTTACAGCAACGCAAACCTTTAAAGGTATTACTGAAACAGAAGCAACATCCTCTGCCTCAACTTACACAATAGA
>ERZ890604.589-NODE-589-length-12202-cov-9.342471_pt1 | contig 12202 bp, 5 predicted proteins | sample MGYA00521097_ERZ890604 | MGnify/ENA primary metagenome ERZ890604 (study PRJEB32303, sample SAMEA104408625) | aquatic metagenome | biome: Brackish water; feature: Chemocline; material: water | place: Baltic Sea | collected 2014-10-26T21:54:00 | depth 120 m ... | reverse complement strand
ATTTATATTAGCGCTATCTAAAAGAACATTACCTGATTGGTCTGGAAATATAATATTCCTGTCTGCGGTTGGGTCAGTAACACTAAGCGCAGTTTCAAAGGTATCATCTGTTGAACCCTCAAAAATTATTTGAGAATCAAAAGTGTTTCCTAATGCTAATCCTGAAACATCGGTGATGAGTTTATTAAACTCAATTCGAAATTCTTCAAGTGTATTATCGGGGAGTACTTCTGTGGATTGTATGGCCATTGCTACTCCCTTATTTACTTATTAGTTACTAGTTGTGTTAGGAGACTTTTTATCTCGTGCATTTCGCACTTTATATTATTTATCTGTCTTGTAGTATTGCGTATTTCATCTCTTTGTGCTTGTGCAGCAGATGCTCTTTTCTTTGCGGTTGCATATGCATCATAATTTGTATTAATAATCGCACCAGTTTTCATATCCTTTACTAAGTCTGGATGGCCATCTATGCGTTTTCTTTCAATTGTCATGATTATGTTGCCAATGCTAAAACTCGTAAAGCTCTAAGTCTAGGTGGAGCCGCACAGTTTGTTCCTTGCATAACAATTTTAATTTGAAATCCTGTAAATTCTCCTAGTTCATCTCCTGTTCCATCATTTTTTATTCCAGCAGTATATTGATGTTCAGTAAATGATGATCTAGTTGTTGCAGGAGCAATCGTTGCATCAGGAGAACCATCAGTATTAAAAAATTCATAAGCAACATCATCAAAATCTGTTGATTCGTCTGCTTTCGATAACTTAAACATAACTTTTACATCTGAAGTTGATGGTCTATGAACATCTACTATAACCTTTAGACTTGTTGCTAATTGATCTATATTAACTTGTTTAGTAAAATAGATAGCAGCATTGTTATCACCTTCATTTTGAGTTGATGATACAAAATCTGTAGTTGGATAAACATCAGCTGATGAATCAATATTATCAACTCGGTTTGCAACTGTTACCACACCCATTCTTCCTGTATCAATAATAGGTGAAAGTGCAGAATTAGTTGAACTCATACTAAGTTCTAGTTCTAAAGATTTTCTGCCACTCAGTTCGTTTGTTTCATTAATTCCAGAAGCAATAATATATGGTTTATCAAACTCATAATTATCATTCAGTGCAAAATCTACTGGACTAATAGATTCGTCATTTCTAGTATTTAGATATGAAGATTGAGAGCCCGATGGGCTTGTTCCAGTAGTAAGTAATGCGGTAGCTGATATTTTTGTATTAGGTAATTCTAATGTTGCAATATTTGTTGAAAAATAATCCATCAATGCATTTTCAGTTGCGGTTATAACTTTACCACCAACTTGAGCAACATCACTAGTTCCAACATCAGGTGTTGTTGTTGAAGTAATTGTATAACTATCAATTCCTACGTTTGCAACAGCAGTATGTGTTTTATTTATTTCTGTAAGAGGAACTCTATACACCTGATAAAATTCAACTGTCGCATCATCAGCGTGAGCAGCAGCAGTTCCTTCTTCTGCACGTTGAAGTCCAGATACCGCATTTGTACTAATTGTGTTATACTTCATAACCTCATTACCAATTTTGATGAACCAAAATCCACCAGCTGCGCCAGTAGTATTGTTATAAATTCCAGAGGTATTTCCGAAGTTAGTTCCACTTGTCAATGTTAATGTTGTCGCAGTACTAGTAATCGCACCATTTAAAGTTGTTGTCAATCCAGACGCCACTTTAGTAATCGTCACATTATTAACAACATCATACATATGATGGTCTTGATGTTTAACTTGTATCACCGTACTTGCATCTGTAATAACAATTGGGTCTTCTTTCAGTGTTGCAACTGGAACAACATCATTTGCAAGTGTGCAAATTCCAGTAGTTGTACTAAATTCAGCACATTTAAGTGTGAATTTTAAATCTTCCATTGGAGATATTGCCCAAGCGGTGTTGTTATGAGACTTAAATAAAACACCCCATGCTGGTTGGTCTTGAACTGTATTACCAGAAACAATATCATCTTCACCCATTCGTGCAATCCACACCTTATGGTCTGGTGTGTATGATATCAAAACAATACAATATTCTGTATCTGTTTCAACATAAACAGGAGAAGGAAAAGTAAATGTTGTTGCAGTTGCACCAGTAGTAGATACGGTTATATCTGCAGCTGGTTTTATAACTCTACCAAAAGGTATTACTTTAGGGCCTGGGTATCCATTGTCAACATTTCTAAGTTCCATAGTAACAGGAACATTAGAATCTTTTTCGCCAAAATAAACATCAACAGAGGTAATAAATCTACCAGTAGTTCCTGTCTCATTAGATGGAATTGAAAATGTTTGAGCAATTGGGTCACGGCGGCCATTCCACCCCTGATTTCGCACTACGTTCGCCCTACTTTCTGTGGTTGTTGTACTTGTTGAAGATGTAGTTTGGTTTACAGCAGTTCTAGAAACCTCAGCATTTCTTGTTGCAATAATTGTTGATTGTTTTGTTTCTAAAAGCCCACTAGCTGAAAATATTGCACTACCTACTGTGCCTGGCTCCGTGTCTGATCCAACTACTCCGTTAGTAGAACTTGAAGTTAATTTAAATTCTATATCACCTGTTGTAAATTGTGGGTTGCCGGCAACTTTTGGGTCTGGTAAATGAAACCTTCCCTTTGCATTACCAAGAACATCTGTAACAATACCAGTTCCTTGTACAAGAGTTGATGCGGCTGGTTCAGTTCCACTTTCAGTTTGGTCTGCAAAAGGATAACAATAAACACCAACATCACGTTTATTAAAAAATGGATATATTCTTGTATTACCTTTGAAACCTCCACCAGAAAATTTTATAGTGACTGCTCGCATTGTTGGAATTGCAGCTATTGAAAGTACTCTTTCTCCCTGTGACTCTCTATCTACACGAAGCGCAACAGAGGTATTAACACCAGTTCTAACTGAGTCTGTTCTAACACTATTTGTGGTTCTTGTTATTCTGATGTTGGGATTCATTGTTGGGCCGCCTTGCTGGCCACTAAATCCCCCTTGCGCTCCGCCTGAGATGATTCTTTCGGATGTGCTAGAACTAACAACACCTGACCATTGAGTTTGCCATGAGTTCCAGACTGTTCCAAGATTATTTCTTGATCTTGCTAAAACTGCATCATAATCACCATCTACGTTAACTATGAGGTCTGGAAGAACATCAGTTTCAAACCACGTATCTGAACTAGGTGTTAGAGATACTTGACCAATCCAAGTAGCAGTAAGAAATGGATTGACTCTTTCTAATCTTGTTGCAAGTGTTTGTGATAAAACTGTTACATTGGTATATGGAAGTGTAATTAAATCGCCTGTTTTTTGATAACCAACAGAAGTTCTTACAGCGTCAGTAGTTGCAGCTTCTATTAAACTAATACCTTTTGACCTATGAGCAGGTCGTAACTCTCCAAGTTCAAAATCCATAGAGTTATTATAATCTCTATGAGCAACATCACCAACCCTATGTCCCTTGAAATTATCAACCATAAATCCAGATTTAAATCGGTTAAACCCAGCAAAATCAAGAACTTCAAAACTTTCTGCATCTCTTTCTAATAAAGATAGCGCAGTAGAATATTCAATATTATCCAAACGACCAGCAATATTACCGATATCTCTCATAGTATATCTTCTATGATTTACTCTTCGTACTGTAACATCTTGTGGTCTGAAAGTGTATGCTGGAATAAACAATGTCGCAATCAACATTGAATCATCTGGAGTTTTTGGTAGTTGTGGGTTTTCAGCTGATGGTGACTCTATAACTTCAAAATCTCCTTGTGAAGTAATAATCAACGATGCAAATTTAGACAAGTAATATTCAAAATCACTTTGAATAAAAGAGCCTGGTTTTGGAATATCAACAGTTGAACCACCAGTTCCCGAATAACTTCTTTCGAAAAAGTTAAATGAGTTTCCTGTTATTTCATCTACTACTGATTGAGTGGCAGATGCACCTGTAATGTTATCGACTCTTGGACGAAAATCATAAGCATCTTGAAGTGGGAATTCACCACTTGGATTTGGGTCTTCGGTATCAACTTTTGATGCAGTATAAGTTGGAATATCATCATATTCCATTTGTTTTGCAACGTCAGTATATGACTCTACTGTGAACATATCTCCAGCACTATGTTCAAAATAATCATATACAACTAATAATTTTCCAATCGGAGCAGAAGCACCTTTCTTTCTTACTATTCTTGCAATATCATAGTACGAATCTCTTTGACCTGTATCAAGAAGATATCTACTTGTAAGAACAGTATCACCAGCAGTTAGTACTCCAATAGTTGCAGTTGCACCTGAACTTTTGCCAGTGATTGTTTCACTAGCAGCAAATGTTCCTGTCTGTTGTACAAAACTTATTGGGCTTGATGTTCCAATGATTCTTGCGGTTGCTTTAGAAGTTCCACCAGTTATTTTTTCTCCACCAACAAATGTTCCAACAACTGAAGATACAGTCATAGTTGGTGCGACAGCATCAGTTGATGTGTCTTGAGAATCGTAAACACCCACAAGTTTAAATGCATCTGCACGACCAAGAGAGATTTCTCTATCATCAGGTCGCGTTCCATATGCATCACTTGTTCCAGTTGAAACTTTTAACTGTTTCATTACCCGTGTTGTTTTAACTTTTGGAGCTACATTTGTTTTGAGAATAGTAGCAATCAGTTTAACTTTTGCGCTATTGCCAAGAATGGTGGCATCAGTAATTGTTATTTGAGTACTGGCTACTCCACTTATTGTGCTTGCAACACTAACCAATTGTCCAGCAACACCAGTGCCGCCACCAGCAGTAAGAATTGACATTACATAATCTTTTTCTGAGTGTGAAGTAAAAGTTTCAGAACCAGCGGTAGTAAAACTTACTATACCAGAACCATTTGTTGTTCCGATAAATTGTCTGCGAACTGTATATTGTGTATCGCGTGTTCCAGCTGCAACATTAGCTGTAGTAGTTGTTCTTTTAATATTTTGTTTAGGAAGTTTTTCTAATAAACTAGATTTATCAGTATCCGATATCTTTGCAAAAACAGCTGATGTGCCACCTTCAAGTATAATACCACCTATACCGCTTCCAGCAAATAATGCATTGTCACCAATTTCATCACCACCTAGAACAACACGACCATCTTGTGTTCCACCAGTAAATGAATTGATTATAAGACTTTGTTTTCTATCTGTTGTGTTATTTATTTCTGTTAACACTATGTCAGCAGTAAAGTTTTGAGCTGCAGTATCACCGTCTAACATCACCATAGATTTTACTTGTTGGAAGGTGTGAGTATTATCTGCATCTTCTCCCTGTGAAGATATCATTGTTATATCAACATTAGCAGCATTTTCTACAATCTTATCACCTTCTGTTGAATCAGAAACAGTAAATGTTTCGCCGTTAGAAAATCTTCCAGAAGTTTTCATTACAACCAATTGTGTTCCAGATGTAGTCGCATTAATATTGCTATTATTAACAACGAATCCAGTTGCACCAGATGTTGAACCAGTAATTTTTGCACCCTGAGTAAAATTAGCAGTTAATGTTGCACTAGGAGTATCACTTAAAGTGATGTATGTAAACATTCTTATATCAAAAAGATATGTTTTATATTGTGCAGTAACATTGCCAATTGCAGCTGATGCACCAGTTGATTCGAATGCTCGTATACGGCATTGACCAATAGCAAGTGAATTACTTCCTGTTCCTAATAATGGTATAGAACCTCTTGTGGTTGTTGTCTGTGGATAAAGAGCAACAGTCTTAAATGCAGTTGACTCACCAGTTATTGCTGTAATATCAGGAGTACCATACACATTATCAACCACCACAGAATTTCCTAAGTCAAACTGTGTAACACCAGAGTTTACTGTTGCAAAATCTCTAGATTTATTAACATCTTTAAATGTTGGAGATATTTTTTCAACCTCATAACCTTTGACATAAGCTTTACCAGTTGAAACTTGTAAAGTTAATAAATCATTGGTTGCAACATTTCCGTCATCAGTGGTAGCATCCTCTGTGTACACACCAACTGCATCATTTAAATCTACACTTTCTCTAACAACAACACTAAATGGTTTAACAGTGTAATCACCAGATTCATCAAAAGTTCTTCTTGCAAGAGTTTTTCCGATAATATTTAAATCTTCTCTTTCTACTTTTGAAATAACTACGTCTTCTTTCAAATCCAACAACTGAATAAAGTTAGTGGGTAGTGTTGCATCTCTCGCATATTTTGCAAGTGCAAGAGAAATTTGAAGTCGGTGTGCGCCCTTTGCTGCAAAGTTTGACGAACCAGTTGCATTGTCTAAAAGACTCGTTGTCCCTTCGGGTGTAACAATATTTTCTGTTACTGTAAATCCAACTAGATAGCTTGAGTTTCTAGAATATTTTTCAAGAACTAATGTTTCTTCTACACATTCCACAAAGAAACCACGAATATAATAAACGCCCGCTTGAATGGTAACTGATGAACCTACCGAAGCTGCAGGGCCCAATGAACCTTGAAGTTGAGCATCAGTTGAACCTTTCGCTACACTAAATGCTGAGGTAAATGTTGTTGCAGATACAGCTGAAGTTGCATATGTACTTGTGTGGGTTACTCCAACATCTGCTGAAATATTTTCTCCGTCTGCAAAAACAACTGTTGCATTATCTGTTCCAGTTTTTTCATAACTGAGAAAAAGTGTTGCTTGGTCTGTTGAAGTTGCAGCAGAATACCCAACAACTTTTGCAGTAACGCCAGAGGTTGCACCTGTAATTGTTACAGGAGTTGTTGCACTATAATATTGAGATGGGTCAACTGTCTCCCCACCAAATGCGGTTGCTAATTTAAGAGAGTAGTACTTGGTGTTAGCAGAGATGGCGCCGGGAATAACCATTGAACCTTCTCTGAAAGTAAAAGTTCCATGTTGCTCAATCTGATGTTGTAGTTGCGACTGTAATTGTGTAAGCTCTCTAGCTTGTATTGCAAAGCCAGGGCGAAATAAAGTTCTTACATAATTATTCGCACCATTGTGATCATCGTAATAAGGAGCTACGTTTAAATCTGTCTTTTGAGCCATACTAGAATTCCACTATTAATTTAATATCTTCCGTTTGATCTGTTGCACGACCTATCGGTTTCCTGTTTTCTTGATATACAATATTTCCACTGTCAGGTTGAAGTTCTGGATTAGCATATCCGTCAGTAAATGTGATAGTATTTGAATTTGCCAGTGTTACTGCACTGTCTGCTGTTGAGTCTGGAGTTCCAACTGCACTAGAAGTTCCACCTGTAATTGTATTTGCACCAGAGAATGCAACATAAGCACCAGTAGTGACATTTGTTCCATAATTTCCAAATCTTTCTTGTTGATAATAAAGAATTGAAAGTGTACTGTCAAATTCTACTACTCTACCTATTGCACCAGTAGTTGCTTGAGATATCTTCTCATCTCCTGTAAATGTTCCTGTAATTGAGGTTAACTTTGTTGCGTAGACTTGACGATAGGTTGTTGCTGAAGCAACGGTAGAAGTTCCGTATGTTGTTGGGTCTGTAACAAGAGATATATTTCTAAAATCGTTTCCAGCAAGAACGTCATCAGCTTCTGCACCAGTAAGTGTAGTTCGCATCATTACATAATGACCACCCAACTCAGCAACTGCATCATTTCCGTGACCTTCTTTTGGACTAATTACAACTGTTACCGCACCTCCAGTACCACCTATTGCTGAAGCACTACTAAGTGCTGCATCAGAAAATGTATAACCAGCTGCAAGATTTACTGTTCCGTATGTATATCCAGTTCCGCCAGCATTAATTGATGTATCTGTTCCTGCGGTTAGTCCGAAAGAAACGATTGCACCACTAGTAACAACAATAGATATTATTGCACCAGATGATGTTCCTGCACTTGTTCCATCACCATATACTGCTGCATAATAAGTTCCGTCTGTGTAACCCGAACCAGCAGTTATTTGTAAACTTTCAATCTTACCATCAGTTGCAGCTGCACTTACTGTGCTGTCAGTTGATACTGGCATAAAGTCAGCAGTAAGATATTTTGTTTGTTCTGATGCAGTAATGGTATACATATATTTTAATACATACCCACCTAATGCAAAAGGTGATGTTGATTCAGATGTAGGTTCAGCACCACTGTATGCAGTTCCACCGTTATTGTCTAATACTTTATAGACTCTATTATCAGCTGTGCGAAAAAAGAATGTGGATTGATAAAGAGTTGTTGCACCAGATGTAGCCGAGTTTGATGAACTTACATTATTATCATACATGTCGTATGTGGTGCTGTTCGCCCAATCCCTTCTAGGTAGTGCATAAGATATATCAGTAGATGAAATATTCTTTAGAGCGATTGTAGAGTCCCAAGTATAAAATTCAGTAGAAACATCATCAGCAGGAGTAGGGGGAGAATTATCTGTTCCTCCTGTAGTTGCTGATGTAAAGGGAGTTGCCTTCCCAATCATTAGATAATAAACATTAGCAGACGCTTCAGAGAATGACTCATAGAAATTCCCTGCGTTGTGTTGTCTGAATTTTTCTGTTATGATTGCTGACATATTTTTCTTCCCATTTGTGTCTACTATTTATAAGAAAGGTTAGGATGATTCCGCTTTACTTTCTTCTTTATTTTCTACCTCTGGTTGAGTTATCTCAGCAGATTCTTCTTCTTCTTTTTTCGAAGCTTCAACTGAAACCAAGAACCCCTGTGTAAATGCTTGTTCTGCAACTTTCACTTGATCTAAATCAAATGTTAGTTGTGCAGCCTTTGCTTTACAGGAACGAATTTGACGTAAGAGATATTTCTGTTCGTCATTAAAATCTTCCTCTGTATACTTTGTTCCATTTATATTTATTACTTCTGACATTTTTTTCTCCTTCAATTAAGTTTCATGTATATGACATTATATTGTGTCAATTCTATTTATAAGATTTTTTCAAACCTTTTATATTTCTACATAGTCAGTATTAACTTTATTCTTTAGGATACTTATCTTTAATCACTTTTATAGTAGCCTTCCACTTTGTCAAACCATTGTGGTATATCTCATCTAGTTGATCTCCAATTGGAGGATACTCTGCTACCCTATTTTCTTGATAAGTAGGGTCTGGTGGTGAAGATGGTTCACTGAATGAAGTTCCATCATATAGATACCCAAGACTAGCACTTCCCTCCACTAATAATAAACTGGGATGAAATACAGGTTTCTTTGCAAATTGCTCAGTTACCTTACCGTCAACAATTAAATTCCACATTCTAATAAAACTCCTTTACTTGTTATTAATAAAATTCTTCCACTATTACAATCCCTGTTCCACCTGCTCCACCTGCGTTACCATTTGGATAGCCACCAGATCCGCCACCACCTGAATTAGCTTGGCCCGTGTTACCAACACCTGTACCACCACCATTTGCACCGCCACCGTAAAAAGAATTTCCGCCTTCACCTTTATTGAGATAGTCGGCGGTAGTACCATGCCCAGGCCCGCCTCGCATATTAATATCACCGCCAGATCCAACCCCTCCTGCACCGCCTCTATTTCCAGAGCCTCCACTTCCTCCTGTAGCGGAACAATGCGCTCCAAAACTGGATGTTGCTGCTGCCGCTCCTACGGTAACTGTTACAGAACCTATTGCTGATACATTTATCACCTCTCTTGAGTAGCCACCTGCACCACCACCACCACCACCTACAGCAGAAGTAGCAGCTGCTCCTGCTCCGCCTCCGCCAATCACATGAACAATAGCAGTCTTACAACCTGACGGTTTAGTCCAAGTTCCACTAGACGTAAATACTTGTTCCGTTTGCTGTGCCGGGCCAGCAGAAGCAGCAGAAGTCCAAGCCGATCCATTTGAGGTTAGTACATTTCCAGAGGTGCTAGGGGCGATTGTCGTAACTGCACCTGTCCCTGCTCCGATTACTACCCCAGCGGCAGTCATGGATGTTGCTCCTGTACCACCACTAGCCACAGCCAATGTGGCACTTAATCCTGCCGCTGTTCCACTTGTATTCTGGTTTAACGTAGGAAATGTACAGTTAGTTAGTGTTCCGCTGGAAGGTGTGCCAAGAACAGGAGTTACTAGCGTAGGAGATGTATTAAAAACTAAGACACCTGACCCTGTTTCATTAGTCAATGCTGTAGCCAATTGAGCAGAGGTAAATGATCCTAATACCGCTGCATTCCCAGTACTTGTTATATGACCAGTTAAGTTGGCGTTAGTTGTAACATTACTAGCAGTAAATGATGATGCTGTTCCTGTTATACTTGTTCCTACCCCCGTAAGTACACCAGTAGTAGTTAAATTTTCATTACCGAAGTTTATTGTTCCAGAAGAATCAATAATAGAACCGCTTCCGATAGTTAGCGTTCCTGCGGTTAAAGTATCGAACCAACCTTTTAACCATCTGACCCCTGTAGAACCTATACTATCTGTAGAATCTGTATCCGACAGAACTGCTCCACCTGAAGTTAGGGAAGATACTGTTGCTGCAGCAGGTGTACCACTTCCTAATATTCCATCTAATGTTCCAGTAAATCCCGTTGCTATAGATTCCCCAGTTATTGTTAGGTTTCTTATACCTGTGTAGTCTTTACTAGAATCAAGAATAACTGCTTTACTAGCGATTGCTGTACCAATAGCTGTACTGCCTAGGTCTAGGGCGTTTATCTCTCCTACTACAACAGTTGCACCATCAAGGATATTCAGTTCTTCTGGGGTACTTGTAACAGCTGTATTACTTGCTGCAGCCAGTACTGGGACTGTACCTGATTGATTAGGTAAGTTGATTGTTCTGTCTGCTGTAGGATCTACAATAGTAAGCGTAGTTTCATGTACATCAGCAGTAGCACCTTCAAATATTATAGCATTTGCAGCTTCCATTGTTACAGTATCAACAGTTGATGTTGTACCTGCCACAACAAGATTAGGAACTAATAATGTACCTGTGCTTGGATTATAACGTAATGCGCCTGTATCATCTAATAATCCATTTGATTCGTTATTAAAAACTACAGGAAAGTTTGTATTAGCTATGCTATCAGTAACGGTAGCTGTTGTTGCTAATGTTGCAAGTCCTACTGCAATATTTGCTGTCCCATCAAATGATGTTCCACCAATAGTCCTAGCAGTTGCTAATGCAGTTGCTGTATCTGCAAGTGCTACTGCAATGTTTGCAGAACCATTAAACGATGTACCACCGATAGTTCTTGCAGTCGCAAGTGTTGTAGCTGTGTCTGCGTTACCTGTAACATCACCTGTTATATCACCAACAAATGCTGTTGATGTAATACTTGTTGCACCTGTAACTACACCAGCATCTATACTTATCGTACCGTCTAGTAGAATTGATGATCCTATTGCAGGTTCTATATTAATAGCTGCTCCAGAATCTAAAGTCAATACTCCTGCTGAATCAATATCTACTGTACCATCGGCTGTTATTTGAATATTAGCGGCTGCGGCAGCTGCATCGGTTGTAACAATACTTAATGTTCCGTTTGTCCCTGCTGTAATTACAACAGTATCACTTGCTGATCCTGTCATTGTAACTACTTTGCCATCAATCGTTACATCATCAACTGTAAGTGTTGTAAGTGTACCTAAACTCGTTATATTTGATTGTGCTGCGGTTGTTACTGTAGCTGCTGTACCACTAGTATTACCTGTAACATCACCAGTTATATCACCAACAAATGCTGTTGAAGTAATACTTGTAGCACCTGTGACCACACCAGCATCAATTACTATTGTACCATCAAGGACAATCTGTTGGCCTGCAACGGGTGTAATTAACAAATCAGTACCAGCAGTGGAACTTATTGTATTAAGATTTATGTTAATATTATCTATTTGTAATGCAGTCAAAGTGCCTACTGAAGTAACATTTGTCTGTGCAGCTGTAGATAATGTTCCTGCTAGTTCGCCAGAAGAACCATAGATAACTGCTTTAGAGTTTACAACACTATTTGCAGTTGAGCCATCAAGAAAATTTAGTTCTGTAGCTGTTGATGTAACAGCAGTCGAACCAATTATAATTCCTGTAGTAGTGATTGTAGAATTGAATGTCGCAGCACCAGCAGCACTACCATCAATCGTTAAGAAGGTTGTATCAACACCACCGTCTGTACCTTTAAGAATAATATCAGTGTCATTAGCAGCAGCATCAATAGTAATATT
>ERZ890604.586-NODE-586-length-12245-cov-5.899016_pt1 | contig 12245 bp, 16 predicted proteins | sample MGYA00521097_ERZ890604 | MGnify/ENA primary metagenome ERZ890604 (study PRJEB32303, sample SAMEA104408625) | aquatic metagenome | biome: Brackish water; feature: Chemocline; material: water | place: Baltic Sea | collected 2014-10-26T21:54:00 | depth 120 m ... | reverse complement strand
ACAAGTAGGCTACGCCATAGTTCCGCTATTACGATAAGACCCCACGCACCTATCAGTATGTTATAGGGGTCAAAGGGTGGTAGGCTATCATACAGTGCTATACCTGTTGTTGTAGGGTCTATGTTAAATGATAGACTCATATTAAGTTCTTCTACGAAGTATAGTAGTGTTGCGAATACTGCACCTTCAAGTGTATCGTTTGATTCAGCGATTTTTGTTAATGCTTCTGTCAAATACTCTAATTGCTTCTCTTTAGGGAATATGTAGTCTACGAGTGGTATGATGAGAAACTCGTCTACTACCGAAAACCCTACTCTATCGGAGAAGAAGCCCTGTTCTTCTTCGGCCATGAATGGGTTTAATGATATATCTATAATGGTAGTTCCTATCCATAGTATGCCATCCCAGAAAAAGAACTTGCTTAAGCCTCTACCTAATAACTTTGCACCACCTTTTAGTTTAGTAGCCTTAGTTACCTTACCTAATATGGGGTTATACTCACCTATCTTGTACGGTTTCATAGTAGCAGGGTCAATACCATTTTCCATATAGTAGTTATCAAACACTTTACTCAAATCTTCTGCACTTTGAGTTACTGATGCTAAGTTCTTTTCAGCATCTCTACTCATGTTATTAAGGTATTTACCTTCTTCGGAATAGTTATCAAAGTCATATCGCTGTAACATTGATTGTTCTATGAGACTATCAGCCCCAGTGTGTATCATCCTATCTACGATTAACTGCTGTTCTTGTAAAACCTTTCTAAAGCCGAGTATATCATCGGCTTGAAATATGGTAGAGCGAAGTGTTATTTCATTTATTCTAACATTCGTTTTGATGCCCCACCTATCAACTCCGGTTTTTAATTCTGCAAAGAACTCATTAGACTCTACTATTCTTGCTAACAGTTTTGAATAATGTTTTAAGTCTATACCTTCACTCTTTAGACCTGCTCTAATATCATCAGTAAGGTAGCCTGTCTCTTTCACACGCTTATTGAAGAACATTCCTTGTTTAGTACTATTAGTATCACTACCCATCTGTAGTAGGTCTTGCATCATATTCATATCTTGTTTAGCATTTTCACTCGCTTCTATCATAATACTTGCCTGTTCTTCAGTGAGCCTCTCTCTACTTATATTCTTCCATGATGAAGCATTTACTTGAGCCGCAGTTATTATAGACGCTTGCTTAGTCTGTATTACCCTTTCAATGAACTGCATTATTTGAAGTCTACTATTATAAGCGAGTTTCTGTTTAGCCCATGATATAGAGACAAAGAACAGTCCACCCGCTACTAATGATGTTGCTTCAAATGGAGTTTGATTAGCGGTAGCCTCTACGGTTAAGCCTTCTATTTCTATTTCATATTCGGGGTCTGCTACTATATTAGTAGAAGCGATTAGTATAGATTTAGCGATAGCCCCTGTTAAGAAGTTACTACCTACCTTTAAGGGGTATTTATTTAATGCTTTTAATCCTCTTGACCCTGCCATAATAAATCACCTACAAGCGGCGATATACATAAACACCAGCGATTAAGAATGTGAGTGATAACATGATAGTAGTTAGTGCTTCGTCATCACCTTGACGCACTGAATTAACAGTTTCATTAAACCATGCTCTAACACCATCAAAGGTTGAGCCTTGAAAGTTTATTGCGACATCTACTTTGTCTACCGCTAATTCAGCCACACTATTCACCTCTATTCATAAACTTTAGTGGTAGGCGGATTATTGCTACAGTTAATAGGATAAGTATTCCGAACTCTAACAAAGGTACAGCCCCGAATAATAGTGTACGACCTAACGCTTTAGTAGTTCCTAATGCGATTGTTCCTGCATCATCAAGAGTATCAGTTATAGTAGTCATTGTCGTATCGTCTTCAGCCATTATTCTTCACCTACTGTTCTAAACATATTCCATAATACCGCTACTGCGATAACACCTATTACTACTATGATTATTGCTTTACTGTCTATAGAAGTCTTTTCCTCTTCTACTTCATCTTCTACAACTACTATTTCTTCAACAGGTGGTATAATCAAATCGGGTACAACATCACCTTGTGAGAATGATACTCCGATAATACCGACACTAAACTCATCGTCTACTTCTTTATATCCACTCTTAGCATATTCTTTACCTTCAATAATGATACTGAAGTCCGATATAGTGTTATATCTACCATCAATGTCTACAGCGAAACTATCACCTCCCATTAGTTGAATACCTACTTCATCATCAGTAAGGGTAAATCCTCCATATCCGTTATCTCTTAATAGATTAACACTTCCACCTTGAATACGAGGGTGAGGATTGATAAAGTCACCACCATAGGCTAAACCTGTAGTTTCAAGACCTTCAATGTTATCTACAAAGTAACCGAAGTTTTCAGTTCTTAATACGAGCGTTACGGTATAACCGTTCCTTACTGCGAGTCTAAGACCTCCACTGTATTTAGGGTCAAATGGATTTGTGAAATCTACATCGTCAAGCATTACACCTTGTGCGCCACCGATACCATCCTTAGTTAGTTCACCAGCAGTATCAAGGTATTCAAACGGATTGTTTCTCGCACCTATATTTTGTTGATACCATTCTACGGTTTCAACTTCATAGACTTCATTACGAACATACTTTCCTTCTACTCGCATATTGAGAATCTTTTCCCATGCAGTTATGATAGCGGTTCTATCATCCCAGTTCCATTCGGGTAGTTCAACTGTTACATTCACTGGGTATTCTCCCGAATCATCTCTACCTTGTAGTGTATCGCCCACATCATAAGTACCGTTAAGTTCTCCATCATTAAAGAGTTGATACTGGTTTAATTCTCCACCGTAGTTATTCCATATAACTTCATATTGTTCATAAATAAGAACTGAAGTTCTTGCAGGTTCGGCTTCAGCGAGTAGAAGAGCCGCTATTTGAGCATTCATTTCATCTACCGATGTTTGATAGTGAGTTTCAGCATCTACTTGATTATCAAAGTCTTGTTGATAAGGCGCACCCATTTTAGTTTCATATTGCCCACCTTCTAAGTAGTCTAAATAGATATTAAATTGATAGCGAACATAAGACTCCATAACACCTTTATCACTAATTGTTCCTACGCCTCTATCTAAAGTATATGCAACATCGTTATTCATTCCACTAATGTTAAGGTTATCCCATGTAGTTTCTTCAATACGAGTATAAACAGGTTGAGTGAAAATAGCACCTCTACCACCTGCTAATCTTTCAGCCTCTAATACGGAGTCTGTGAACTTCTCTTCATCAGTGCGAGTATCAGCCTCTTGTTCGGCTTGATATACAACACCTACACTTTCAAAGTCACTTGCTATTCGCTGTCTATAAGCGTAAGGAATAGAACTACCTCTTGTAGCACCTTCTAAATCATATTCATACATAACAGTTTTAGGGCTACGCATAATAATAGCATTAGCGGTTTTATCGTCAAGTAGTTTAATAGTTAGTTTGAACATATCACCTTCACTATCAGTATAATAGGCTATATCGTATTCATATCCATTAGACAGTTTATTACGGGTATTCTTAGGATATTTACTTAGACCACTCATAGCGGCATCATAATTAACGCCAGTCATTGAACCATCCCCGATAAGTCAATACCTAATGAACCTGCCATTACAACTACTGCATATTTAATCCACTTAGCCATTGTAGCGAGTTCTACTACCGCTTGTTCAACACTACGTAAACGAGAGTCTATTGAGTCAATGCGGGAGTTTTGCATTTCATCAAGGATAGTCATTCTACCACCGCCTTCTTTAACTGCATATTCTTATAAATTAGATATACGATTATTCCAGCACCGAGTATGTGAATACCATTCATTCTTGTTAGTTCTATCATACTATCACCCCTATTGTTGTAAGCGCATTTATTATATCTAAAATAGACGCTTGATTAGCCGCAGTATCAGGGTCGCCTACTGGGGCAAATACAGTTAAAGCACCCCAGTCAGCACTTTGAGCCGATGTGTTGAAAGCAGGACTACTTAAATTAGTTATTGCCTCATCTTTACTTATACCACCAGTACCACCATTAGCGATAGTAACTGGTGTAACTAAAGAATAAGGAACTATAACTTGACTCATAATTAACACCTCAATAATTCAACTACACCTGTAGCCGCACTATCTAATGAAAACCATAGATTAGCGGTAGAGAGTAAATTAGGAGGGTCAAGTATAATCACTGTGTTTGCTTGAAACATGATGTAGTTAAAATCAATCTCTTCAACACTTAATGAAACTTTAGTGTCTTCAGTGAATCGGAGGATTAAACGGCCTATACCTATACCACCACTAACTCCGAGAACTTGTCCACTCACTAAAGAATAACGGCTTATGTTTGCATCTTGACTCATCTTATATCACCTTCAATACAGGCAAGCCTAACGCTCTTAACACTCCGCCTAAAAGGCATCATTGTGCAAGAGGTAAAGCCATTAAGCCTGTAGTATCATTATTGATTAGTGCGGGCAAGAATACTCTTAGAAGTATTGCTTGACAAAGACTGTGTAGCCTTAACTCCGTCACTGTTCTTTCCACCGAGTGTTGCCACCATGATAGGTTGAAATGTATATGATTGTCCGTCAGCATCACTGCTGAAATCAACTTCAAGTTGAATGTCTCCGCCTACTGCACCGAATAGTGGCAAGAAGATAGAACCGTCTACACCGATAGCAAATTGCTGTTCAGTAGTAGAAGTACCGTCTTCAGCATATTGAAGTCCATTAGTCAAATCCGAGTTAAGGTAGCGAAGCAAAGAAGGTTCTAAACCGAATGCACCGAGTAAATGCGCTCTAATACCTTGAGTACCGATATTGTCTGCGGCTTCGGATTGATTTTGAATCAATAGACCACTAACGACACCTTGAACATTTTGAGGAACACGAACTACAACTGATTGAATACCAGTAGCGGCTGTGAAAGAGGTTTGAGGAACAACGAATGTCGCTGAAGTAGTAGCATCATTAAGACGAAGCCATACTTCTAACTTACCACTTGACGCAGCAGTAGTCATTCCAGCGAATCCCATAACGAACTCCATACGACCTACACCAGTTGCAGGAATAGCACCCATAGGAATCTCCGCCCAGTAGTCTTTAGAAGTGTCCGAAGGAACTTCTGTAGAAACAGCATTGTTACCCATGCTTTGTAGCATATATCCGAATCGGCCTAATCCTGTGTTAGCAGGGTTATTAATAGAAGTTCTAAAGTCTGTATAAACTACACCGTTTAGAATACAGCGATAATTAGCGATAATGTTATCCATTGAACCAGCAACCATACCTACACCTGTTTGCTTAAGGTGAATGATAACTGATTCAACAGTACGACCCGAAGGAATGTTCTCACCGAATGTTACAGTCTGTGCTGTAGTAAGGAGTTTCAATGTTTGCTCATTAATTTTGTAAAACTCTACGCCAGCCATCTTAAGCACCACCGTTCTTTCGGAATCCGTCTTGAAGACTCTTCATAGGTGCTGCGAATATCGCAAATCCTACTGCAAGTCCTACTGCGATAGCGAAGTAGTCTCCGAGACCACGAACTGATAATTTAGGAAGTATATCCACCTTAAACCACCCCCACACTATTAGTATCAAGGCCAGTACGACCCTCAATATATTCATTCAAAGTCTGCGCTTGAGGTAACACATAAGAAGAAAGGATTCCACTTACGGATAAAACTACGGTTATATAGAAAGCAGTTTGAAAACCGCCCATTAGGTTACTTGTTAAGGTCATGTGTATGTCCTGCCCCTTGAGGCTAACACTACATTGTCCGACTCCCTATATGAATAACTCCTAAAAACACTTAGTGCTTTTTCTACACTCGGTGTATTTTCTACACCACTTTTGCTCTAAAGAGGACACTGCGGCGGTGTAGCCAGCAACACCACTTTGCTCTCAATACGGGGCTTCATATAGTATCGCTGTCAAGAGTACTTTGTAACCGAGCAGGAGAAAGCCGGACAACAAACAAACAGGAAGTGAAATAAAATGGTAAAGCAAATAGAAACTGAAACTGAAGCATATAACTTTGACGAACTAATCGTTGAAGTAACAAACGAACAAGAGGTATCACCTACTCTAAAGGTGAACAAGATGGAAAATCAAGTTTTAACACTTGACCCATCTACCGTTGAGACGGCTCTACATACTAATCAGTATGGAGAATCTGTTCGCATCAATGCAACCCTCTTAGGAACTAACAACAAAGACTATGGAAACCTCGTAGGTGAAAAAGTCTCAATCTTTTTAGCCGGTGGCCGTATGAAGCAGTGGAACGAAATGTATGACGCTGGTCTAACATTTTTAACTGCTATCCACTTAGTCTCACTAACTTCTGTGAAGACAAAGACTGGTAACGACTATATCCCGTTTGCAGTTAAGACTGTAGCGGCTCAAGATGGAGGTCAAGAGTAAGGTTTAATCACCTTTTCTTGACCTGTTAATAAAGTCTGTTTTCTCCTGCTCGGACTTACACTTCGCTTGCACTTTAATGCTATTATCCCGAAATAGCATTTTAGGCAAACAGCGCAACGACGCTAATTGAGGAATCAATATGGAACAACTAACAGTAATAAATAAAGTATATAGCCGAAACGAAGCGAAGGGTAGCGTTATTGACGCATTCTTCCGAGAACACATAGGTATCAACGCCCCATTAATGTTGAATGGATATAATGCTGTATTCAATGTACGCATGACAATGCACATTCGTAGCAACTATAACTCAACACGCCTTAATGGACAGTATATCATCAATGTTGAGAAAGTAGTTAATGGTGTAAATTATCCTATCTACCGAGAATCTTTCTGGCCGGAGATTGAGAAAGTATTAGGTTCACAACACTTCATAAAATCGCTAATGCGAGAAGCACTACATGAAGAGGCTGAAAACTATTACTTTAACCACGCTGGAGGAATGGCTACTAATGCTTACTACTCATCAATAGGATTTGAAAAGGGTGTCGTAGAAACACTATCAAGAGTGGGTGTGGTTTAAGTGGAAAAGAAGTGTCCTTTCTGTCTTAAAGCAATAGCGAGTTCAAAAGAACTTGAAGACGATGAGTGGTGTGACTGTGGGGTGTTAATGTGATTTGTGCATACTGTCAAACTACACAAGTTCAATATCACTTTACCTGTAATGATGGTGTTAAAGAATGGGTAAGCCATACCTGTGAAGAACATTTAGATATAGCATTAACTCAACTGAATAATGGTGATATAGACTACGAGGTAAAAGACCTTGATATTAGATATGAAGGTGATGTTGAATGATTGATTCATATAAGCGCAAAGGCCATAATAATACTGTGTACGATACTGACCGAGATGCAAAGAGTAACTTGTCAAACCCTCACTATCATACTATTATAGAAAAGTGGGGCTACAAAGACGGAGTAGAACATGACGAGTCTATACCACTAAATCGCTACAAGCATACTGACTTCTTCTATGATAATGTAGGCGTACAAAAGAAGGCGATTAAAGACTGTGGATGGCATACGGTAACTATTCCTGCACACTTATGGAATGATGAAACGCCATTCGCACCTATCCTATTTCATGGATATTATAACAAAGCCGACCCGACCCGTTTTGTTAGAGCCGTCTTAGTTGATGTAAAGATATTGAGAAGTATTATGCCATGTGGCACTAATACTAACTGGACAACTAATACCGATTTTCACTACTGGTATTATCATGCGATTCAACCCGCTATCCTTAATAAAGAAATCATAGGAGGTCAATACTATGGCATATAACGCACGACAGACAACCCGAACTAATGTACAAAGGATATATTCAGTTCTCGGTAATAATTATGAGGCTACAGCCCGCTACTTGAATCAAAATACAAGAAGTAATCCTATATCCGCTAAACAAGTAAAGAGAGTAATAGCAGGAGAAGGAACTCGTCTAAGTTCGGCTCAAGTTCGCCGTATCAACCGTCAAACATCTACTACTGCTACAAGTAGAAATGTGAGAGGATTAACGAATGAGAAAAGTTATAATATCAAACTTGCTAAAAAGAATGCGGCTATCGCTAAGAGAATCGCAGTTAAAAGAGCGAAGTATCAACGGCTCTATGATATTGCTGAATCATTAGGTGATGTAGTAGGTATGGATAACGCATTGAATGAATTGAGTAGATTAGATGACCTTGAGACTAATGTTCAACTCGCTGTAAAGAATGCTCGCACTGCTGATGATTATAGAGGCATTAGCGACATAACAACTCCTTGAGGTGAATAGCGTGTCATATATCCTTAAAGAACTACCAGCGATAACTCCGCAAAAGAGACCTACTATTATCCCTACAGACTTTGTAAGGTCATCAATACGAGAATGGAACTTTCTCGCTTGTGATACTGAAACTCGTAAGAATGGTAAGGTATTTATGATGGCTCTTGAATCCGCTACTAAGACTACTAATGGATTTAAAATACAACCTACTGTACACTATGTAGACTCTTTTAACGACATAGTGAATGTATTCTTGAGTAAAGGTAGAATAGTGCATGGAAAGAAGCGAAGGTTTTGTCATCCATCCTATTCATACTACAACCTACGCTTTGACATTCAAGCGTTCTTAGGCCACCTACCTAATCCTATTATAGAACTAATCCGATTAATGGGTGAATTGAGTATCAACTATGAAACTGAAGAGATAGTGGACTTCAAGTGTGAAGAGACAGACCATAGCCGAACTGTGAAGATATTCTATATTCCTAAGAAGACTCTAAAACTTGAGTTTCACCCAGACCATACTTATCAACCTCCTAAGAAGGGTAAAAGAACTCCTACCCCTATTAGTGGTGGTAAAATTGATATGTGGGATATAGCGCAGTTCTTCGGAACATCGTTAATGGAAGCAGGTAAAAGGCATTTAGGTCAAGGTAAGACTGAAAGATGTAGAGACGGTTCTATACTTGATGTTCGCAAACTTGATACTGAAGTGATGATAAAAGTTAAGTGCGCTCAAGGAGTAATCTATGAGAAGCACCGATATGAAGAATACTATAAAGAAGACATTGAATGGTATTGTGCTGTTGATGCACATTTAACGGGTAGACTATCAAGGATGAAACTAATGGAGTTTGTTAATACTGATGTGTCGTTTCGTGACCCATACAGTATAGCGGCTATCGCTCAAAGAGACTTGTTAAACAAAGGCTATAAAGAAGTAGTAATGGCTGATGATGAAATAATGACCTATCTAAAAGTAGGACTAACTGCGTTTAAAGGAGGACACTTTGAAGCAACAGAAGTAGGACTAATTGAAGATGTAGTAACTTATGACTTGAAGAGTGCCTATCCTGCTAATCAATGGAATATACCTGCTATGACTAAGTGGGTAGCCGACACTTATGTACATAAGAAAACTGGAGAAGTAAGACAACATATCAAGTATGGACAACCTAAAATGAAAGCGGAACTAAGAGGACAGTTTCATGCTGGAACTGATGTAGATGAAATGGTGGCTTTATGCGAACCTCGTATTGATTTATCACCTGCATACTGTTTAGTCTATATGGCATTCCCCGAAGGTAACAAATGGAATCCATTATGTTATGTCGGTAAGAAACCTCCACTAACTACACCTCGTATCTTTAGAGGATGGATAACTTATGACGAATACAAAGAGGCATTGAACTGGAATCCTGTAACGAGTATCGTAGAGAGATACCTTGTATGGACTGATGAAGAGAATAGTGTTAAGGAATACCCATTCCGACCTTTTATTCAACACTGGTTCAATGTAAAAGAATCAACTGATAGTAGCGACCCTGCCTACCTAATTTCTAAAGTGCTTTTAAACTCTATTTATGGTAAAACGATAGCCTGTGTAGAAGGTAAAACTGGTGCTTTATGGAATCCATTCTTCGCATCAATGACTACGGGTTATACTCGTATGGAACTTGCCCGTTTTAATCGCATCAATGGAAAGAAAGCAGTAATGGTAGCAACTGATGGTATCATCATTAGAAAGAAGGACTTCATAGAGATGCCCGAAAGACTTCTTGAGTGTCCTAAGAACTTAGGCCGATGGGAACTTGAAGCGGAGAATGTTGATGCACTAATTATGATGAGTGGTGTATATGCAATAAGAGAGCGTACCGCATCTAAAAAGAAGTCATACATCGGATTCAAAGAAGGTAACTATGCTATGCTTGAAGACGACATTAAAAGTGAGAAGTCAAAGTTTAGAGGAACTGCGAGTTATTTCCTCAATGGTGAAGACATGGGATGGTTCAAGTTCTGTGAAAGGTATGCTGATGAAGACTGTGTACAAATGAATATCACCCGACCCTACTCAATGGGAGAGGCGAGGTTCAACTTAGACCTAATGAATGTCTTTATTGAAAGAGACATTTCAATTAGAGCCTGTGGAGACAGTTCAAAGAGAATGTATCGGATGGATGATAAGCCTACTACATTCGGAGACTTATTGACAAGAAGTTATCAACTGGACTCTTATGACTCATACGCTCATGTGAATAGAGTAATAAACGGATTAGTGGAGGAAGTAGAAGATGATACATGGAATTGAAAATAAAGCGGACTATCCGCCTACGAGACTGATGAAGAGACGCATAGAGATTAACCGTCTTGTAATAGAGAAACTAACTGAAGAGGTGGATAACGGTAGTAATGGGTGGGTATCACTAAAAGACCTTGTATGGTGGATGCAACATGAAGCAAAGGGTAAGAAACTCATAACTACACATTCCCTCGCTCTACTCATTCGCAGTGCGGTAGAAAGTGGACTCATAGAAAGAGATGTGAACATGGCTGGTAACGGAAGAGAATCGTCATACCGCTTAGTAGTGGAATAGTGGACTTATTGAAATAGGGAGTCGGACACTCTTTATTTATGGAGTGGACTGAAGACCCTAAGACGATGGAGACATTTGACAAACTGATGATAGACATATACCCGAACATGGTTTCCTATATGGATTCAATGCGAGACTACATGACTAACGAACCTAATTCTGTAATGTTGAGACTACTCGCTCGGTGCATCCACTTCTACAATGTGGGTAGAACTAAAATGAACTCAACTGAAATAGAGGCTATGGCTTTTATGATGGAGTCTATTAGTGGAGACCCCGAACTACAAGTTTTAATGCAAGCATTCGGACAAGGGATGATGAATAGACAGGTGGGATTAGAATGAGTAATTTTGAAGAAGACGAAAATGGAATATACACTTGTTTAGAGTGTGACTGGGTAGGAAAACGCAGTGGCTACTATAAACATAAAAAGAGCAAACACAACATGGAGGTATCGGAGAAAACTCAACCTGTTGATGATGTGTCTACTCCTGCTACTTTTGAACTTGATGAGACCGATACCTCCGCCTATGTTGATACTGATGATGTAGAAGAGTCTTCTTCGGACTGGCTAACATGGGGTGGAGACGATACTGTTGAAGAACCGTCTACCCATACAATGCCATCACCTCTCAAGGCTATGAAAAAGAAAGCCACTAAAGGAAAGCGTAGTAAGCGTAGTGCTAAAGAACTACAATCCGCAAGAGCAACAAGTAAGAATCTATTAGTAATGGGCTTAGGCTTTTCCGATGTACTAATGAGTGCCTATGGAAAAGGGGTAACTCTTGATAAGGATTTTGAAGTAGTGCATAAACAGACCGATAAAGAACTGGTAGCGGAATCGGGTGTAGCCTATATGGAGGAAAAGGGTATATTCCTATCCGATAGAATAAGTAAAGGTATGGTATTCACCGCTATGATGGGATGGTATCACATAATACCTATGAATGATATTAGAAAGAAAGCGGAGAAGCCGTTCTTTAAGCGTGGTGGCCTATTGAGTAGAATACCGCTAATAGGCCGTCTATTCAAAAAGAAGCCTAAGAAGGTAAATGAGCAACATACAATGGAGATGTACTCTAATGAGCAGTAAAGACTTGTTAAAGGATATGCTACTACCCGATGGGGATAGTTCAAGAAGCCTCTCAATAGCGTTTAGTGCGAGAAGTGGTGCTGGTAAGACCACACTACTAACTTCATTAGTTAATGATGCTCGCAAAATGAAGGAGTTCAAAGATACTCGCTTCATCTATGTAGGAATAAAGCAAGACTCTATGTTTGACGCACCCGCAGTTAGTAGCATTGATAAAATGTGGAAGGTACTACAGAAAGAATCTATAGTGAACTTCTTTCCTGCCGACC